>MDTB01169596.1_pt1 | contig 12444 bp, 12 predicted proteins | sample 811161 | NCBI WGS metagenome assembly MDTB01 (sample SAMN05326650, study PRJNA326480) | marine metagenome | isolation source: seawater | place: Mediterranean Sea | collected 2009 | reverse complement strand
TATGACGATCTTAAAAAATCCTTAGGTGTTATTTCTGAAATAGGCTTGCTTGCTAGCGGAGAAGCTGTTTTAGAGGGAATTGAAACTGTAAATGACACAGAAGCTTATGTGATTAAGGTTCCTGGTGTTGGAGTGAGTTACACCAACTATTACAGTAAAGAAACAGGTATGAAAATTAAAGAGTCTAAGCTGGTAAACTTCAATGGTCAAATGCAAACTAACAACACAAATTATGTAAACTACAAGGAAATTTCAAACCTGTTAATGCCAGGCGAGAAAAGTTTTGATCTTGGTGGCCAGGAAATTTCTTTAACACTAGAAGAAGTAATTGTTAATCCTGAAAAATAAATGGAGTTCATTTATATGAATAATTGTTCTTTAAAGATTCTAATTCATTAAATTGAAATTATTGGCGTTCTGTTGGCTTATGAGCTAGCGAAACGCCAATCAAAATTACAACTGCACCAATAAGTTGAAAAGCACTCATCTGCTCCCCGTCCAATGTGCCCCAAAAAAGGGCTACAATTGGGAGGGTATATGTTACCGATGACACAAATACGGTAGACGCTATTTTCACAAATCGGTTAAACATGACCTTGGCTATTGCTGTACCAAAAAATGCGAGTGTAGCAACGAATCCCAAACTTTTAATCACTTGTGTTTTTTGTAAGTTTTGTAGTGAAAAGAAATCGGAAATAAACAATAATATCAAAGCTGGAGGCAAAATGGCAATAAAATTTCCCAGTGTCATGGCCATAGGGGAAACTTCTGAAAGCTTGTGCTTTAAAAAGTGTATATTTATGGCATAGCACATAGATGCACTAATGATAAGCAACACATGCCCAACTGGTTGATCTGAATTAATTTGTGCGCCTCCCAAAACCAATCCTAAAGAACCTATAAATCCGAGTAAAACACCGAGAAACTGGCGCGCAAGCATGCGAGTGGCAAAAAGTGTAATCCCCACTAGTACAGTAAATATTGGTGTGAGCGAATTAAGAATAGCTGCGACAGACGAATCGATGTAGCGTTGTGCAAAAGCGAAAAAAAAAGAAGGAAAAAAAGTGCCTAGAAATCCTGTTATAATGAGCCACTTCCATTGATATCGGCTCAATCCTTTCAAAGATTTAAATCCCAAAATGAGCAAGAAAAGAGTACTAATAACAATGCGTGCGCTACCCAATTCAATGGGGGAAAGCCCAACAAGACCACGCTTAATTAATATATATGAACTTCCCCATATTAAAGAAAGTAAAAAAAGATACAACCATTTGTTTTCAGGGATTTTAATCATAGCTATGCAAAGCTGGGAAAAAATGATGGAAAAATGGCATTTTTTACTACATTTGATTAGACCTTTATGTTATGAAAAAATCTATTTTATATATTTCATTTTTACTAATTATTAGTTGTGACTCAAAAACCCCAGAGAAAATAAAAGTTAGCCACATTTCTGCACAAAGTCAAATGACCGAGACAAAGTTGATAATGTCTGACAAAAATCTCTCAAAAATATCTTTCCAAGTTGATGGAATGACCTGTAAGCTTGGATGTGCCGCACGTATTGAAAAGAAAGTTTCTGCTTTACAGGGAATTATAACATCCACAGTTGATTTTGAAGCTAAAACAGCTTATGTCTCTTTTGACCCCGCCACAACTTCATTCGATAATATCAAAATCACTATTGAATCTCTTGGGGATGATTACAAAGTAGGCGCCGCGACAATTATACCTGCTTTTTAATCAGATCGCAAGAATAAAAATTATGCTAAATCATCTGAAAAAGGATGTAAAGCTAGTTGTGTAATTGCCGATTGAAGCAAAAAGAAATAGAAAGCCCGATTATTGCCAACTCAAAGTTTCTAATATTTTCTGTATATCATTTCTTATATATATTATGGCAGGGGCCAAGGAATCGTAGTTGGGCGCAGCAGAAAAAAGCAATGACCCTGATATAAAATGACTTTTGGTATCCGTGGCGAAAAAATGGAGGTTCGAAGGGGAATCTCCAATCAATGTAACGCAGCTACCCAAAACCTCTTTTCTTTTGTCCTCGTAGGTGTTTTCGTTAATACGTTGTGTTCCTTTACCAAAAATTTTGACTCGCTTTTCAAAATCCATGAAAAGGGTGTCTAAAGAAGTCTTGCTCAAATCAAAGTAAGTAACGTAAACTTTTGCTTTTAGCGGAGGATAATCCAAAGTTATGCCACACGAACTAAGTCGCACTGGTGTCGACACTTCATTGTACATAAAGCGGTATGCGCATTTATTAGGGATAAAATCATTGTACTGTGCTACTGGATAGCTCAAGGCCAAGGCTGCATTGGGTTTTGGGGTTTGATGTTGACATCCCAAAAACAAAACCGCTAAAAAGAAAATACGTTTCATGAGCTTAATTGCACTTTAACTTGTTTGATGCGTTTTCTGTCCAAGGCTTCAATTGTAAAGACAACATTTTTGAAACGAAATACATTATTCACTTTAGGAAAATATCCAAGCTGTTCTAATAAAAACCCGGCAATAGTTTCAGATTCACCTTTATTTTCCTCAAAATCACTTCTGTTAAAAAGCTTTGTTACTGTATAAAAATCTTGCAGAGAGGTTTTACCATCAAAGACAAAAGTATTGTCGTTAAGTTTGGAATAACTTATATCTGTTTCATCGAATTCATCTGTGATATCCCCAACAATTTGTTCAATAACATCTTCCAATGAAATAACCCCCGAAGTACCTCCGTAGTCATCTACCACAACAGCCAAGTGAATACGTTTAACTTGAAATTCTTGCAGCAAATCGTCAAGCTTTTTATTTTCTGGCACAAAATAAGGCTCGCGCAACAGCTTTATCCATTCATAATATTCCTTGTCAAAGTGGGGCAATAAATCCTTTACATACAAAACCCCAATAACGGAATCTATGGTTTCATGATAAACTGGAACTCTAGAAAATCCCTTGTTTACAATCTGCGCTACTACTTCGGTAAATGATGTTTCTTTCTCAAGTGCAAAAACGTCTATCCGAGGACACATGACTTGCTTGGTATCAGTATTACCAAATGTGACAATTCCTTTTAAAATTTTTTGCTCGTCTTTGGTGGTTTCAGAATCGTCAGTCATTTCAAGAGCTTGTGACAAATGATCAACCGAAATATTTGAACTTGTTTTACCTAATCTTTTTTGAAGAATTAAAGTGAGGTAGCTCATTGGATAGGTCAAAGCGAAAAATACATATTTGTCCAATAAATAAATTGGAATAGATATGCATTTTGCAAAGTCTTCAGGGTTTCTATTTGCGTAAATTTTTGGAAGTATTTCACCAAAAAATAATACCACTGCAGTAATTAACCCTACTTCAACAAAAAATCGTAAACCAGGCTGTGGAATGGATTCAAAAAACAATGATGTCATGGATGCAAATAATAATACAGTTGCAATGTTTATAAGGTTATTCAACAACAAAATAATGGCTAATAAACGTCTTGGGTTTTTTCGCAAGCGCGCAACAATACGCAACGGCTTGTTGGTTGCGTTTACTGCTTCTTTAATGTAAGATGGCGAAAGAGAAAAAAAGGCTACTTCTGAGCCTGAAACTAATGCAGAGCTCAGTAAAAGCAACAATAATATAAATATTTTGACTGTTTCTTGTGTTTCAAAACCAATAACTAAGAAAGGTATATCCAACGATTAGCGTTTAGAATGGTAAGTCATCATTACTTTCAGGTTGATTTTCCTGAGTGGGTTGGCTAGGCTGTGATAGATTTTGTTGGGGTGCCTCCGTTTGCGTTGGATTTCCATCGCTAGGGCGTTGGGTTAAAAAGGTGAAGTCATCAACGTGAATTTCTGTAGAATAACGGTCTTTACCATCATCTCCTTGCCACTTTCGTGTTTTTATGCGTCCTTCAACATAAACACGATCTCCTTTTTTGAGATATTTTTCACAAATTTCTGCCGCTTTGTTTCGCACTACAGCATTGTGCCATTCGGTATTAGTGACTTTCTCACCTGTTTGTTTGCTTGTGTAGTTTTCGTTTGTAGCTATGGGGAATCTGCCAATGCAGTTTCCACCTTCAAAATAGGTCACTTTTACGTTGTCGCCCAAATGTCCAATCAACATAGCTTTGTTAAGTGTTCCGCTCATAATAGATTTTCTATCAAATGTACATTATAGCATGAACTTGTCCAAAAAACGTTCTATTAAACGGGGAACTGCATAATCAGGAACGCTAGACCAAGAAATAGGCAGGGCTTCATCAACGTTTTCTAATACATAAAAATAAGTGTGTAGTGCTTGATGACTGAGTTTGTGAATAACTACTTCATCTTGAAATTTGGTCCAGTTTGCCGCTTTAGCCCATTCAGGAGAATCATTGTGTACTTTAAGTGCATCAACGGATAACATTTTTTTAGCTTCGATAAGTGGGAATTCATAAAGCCCTTGCCAGATGTCTTTTTGGTCGCGTTTACTCAGTAGTGTATTGTTGTTTTGATCTGTTGGAATTAAATAATGAAAATATCTTTTCTTGATATGCTTGGCTTTTACTTTAAAAGGAAGTTCAGCTACACGACCATCAGAAAATGCCAAGCAACAACTCGACAATGGACAAGTTGTACAATCTGGATTTTTTGGTGTGCAATGCAGGGCGCCAAATTCCATGATGGCTTGGTTATAAGTTCCTGGTGAATTTGGGTCGATAAGGGATTGAGCCAAAACTTGAAAATCCTTAATTCCCTTGGGTTTATTTATGGGACTAAAAATATTGAAATGGCGTGCTAAAACACGATATACATTTCCATCTACAACGGCACAAACTTCATCAAAACAAATAGATGCAATAGCTCTTGCGGTATAAGGTCCAATACCTGGAAGCTTTAGGAGTTCTTGATAAGTACTTGGGAAATTACCTTTATATTGTTCGCTTAACTGTTTTGCGGCCTTATGTAGGTTTCTGGCGCGGCTGTAATAGCCAAGTCCTTGCCAGCGTTTTAAAATAGCATCTTCACTGGCTTGCGCCAAATCATGAATAGTTGGGAAATCTTTCCAGAATCTTTCGAAATAGGGCAAACCTTGCTCAACTCGTGTTTGTTGTAAGATGATTTCAGATAGCCAAACCACATAAGGGTCTTTGGTTTGTCGCCAAGGCAAAGAACGCTTGTGCAGTTCATACCAAGCTAACAATTTAGTACTGAAATGTTTCATGCATTCAAAAATACATGCAAAGAATGAGTTATAGATGTTTAAAATCGCAAAAACGTTGAATTAAATTTTTATATTTGTTCACCTAAAATTTACAACCACACAAGAATTTAAGGATGACAAAAGCCGAAATTGTAACAAATATTTCAGATAAACTGGGAGTTGAAAAGAACGATACGCAAGAGATTGTGAATCACTTTATGAAAGAAGTAAGAATTGCATTAGAATCTGGTGAGAACGTTTATTTACGCGGATTCGGAAGCTTTGTTGTTAAAACACGTAAAGCTAAAAAAGGACGTAATATTTCGAAAAATGTTACCATTAATATACCAGCACATAATATCCCCTCATTCAAACCTGCAAAGGAATTTTTAGAGGAGGTCAAAAATAAAGTAGTCGTTGATTAGCGGTTACACATTATTAATTATTTAGATTATAACATATGCCAAGTGGTAAGAAAAGAAAAAGACACAAGGTAGCTACGCACAAGCGTAAAAAAAGAAGTCGTGCTAATAGACACAAGAAAAAGTAAACTTCTTTAGTATTTGAACATTTAAGTTCTTTGACATGGAATAGTAACAAAGTTGTTCACTTTGACTAATATCCCCCGAAAACATTGTTCAATTGATTCACATAGACTGTGAATCTAAAAATCATTATTGTGAGTAAAGAACTAATTATTCGTTCGCGATCCTCTGCAGTTGATTTTGCCTTACTTAGGGACGGAAAGCTCGTTGAGTTAAACAAAGAAATTGAAGATAATAAGTTTCACGTAGGTGATATTTTCTTAGCAAAAGTTAAAAAAACCCTGACCGGCTTAAATGCCGCATTTGTAAACGTTGGGTATGAAAAAGATGCATTTTTGCATTATCACGACCTTGGTCCAAAAGTGTCGACATTGCTAAAATTTATCAAGCGTGCTAGTTCAGGAAAAGTAAAAAACTTTTCCCTAAAGAACTACCCCTTAGAGCCTGAAATTAGTAAAGATGGTGTCATTACAGATGCTGTACAGGCCAATCAATCTCTACTTGTGCAAATTATCAAAGAACCTATTTCTACTAAAGGACCTCGAATCAGTTCGGAGTTGTCCTTGGCAGGTAGGTATTTGGTTTTGGTTCCTTTTTCAAATCGTGTGTCGATGTCACAAAAAATATCGACCAATGAAGAAAAGAACCGCTTAAAAAAGCTTGTCATGAGTATTAAGCCAAAAGGTTTTGGTGTAATTATCCGAACTGTGGCTGAAGGCAAGAAAGTTGCTGAACTCGACAAAGATCTTGAAGATCTTTATGAACGTTGGGTTCAAATGTGTAATAAAATCCAGAAAGCAGATTATCCCTCTAGAGTATTGAGTGAGCTTAACAGAGCTTCTTCTATTTTGAGAGATATATTTGATGATGAATTTACTGGAATACATGTTGATGATTCCGAACTATTATCAGAAGTACAAGAATATTTACAACAAATTGCTCCCGAAAGGGCCAGCATTGTAAAACTTTTCAAAAGTCAAGTACCTATTTTTGAGCACTTTGGTATTGAACGTCAAATTAAGTCCTCGTTCGGAAGAACAGTTTCGATGAACAGAGGAGCTTATTTAATCGTCGAACATACCGAAGCCCTTCATGTTATTGATGTAAACAGTGGTAATCGATCCAATAAGGCTAAAAATCAAGAAGATACTGCCTTAGAGGTTAACATGATTGCTGCTACAGAAATAGCCAGACAGTTACGCTTGCGTGACATGGGAGGGATTATTGTCATAGATTTCATTGACATGATAAGGCAAGAAAACAGAAAGAAGCTTTTTGAACATTTTCGTAAGGAAATGGAAAGCGACCGTGCGAAACACAAAATTTTGCCTCCAAGCAGAATTGGACTGATACAAATGACACGCCAGCGCGTCCGCCCAGAAATGGATATCAAAACAAGTGAACCCAATCCAAATATTAATGGAGAGGTAGAAGCTCCAATTGTTTTGATGGATAAAATAAAAGCTGACCTTGAAAAGATTTTAGCTAATCCAAAACACAAAAAGAAAAAAGTAGTGTTGCACTTACACCCCTTTATCGCAGCTTATGTTGCCAAAGGCGTTAAGTCTGAACGCATGAAGTGGTACTTTGAGTACAACAAGTGGATAAAAGTTATTCCACGCGATGCGTACACTTATTTACACTACCGTTTCTTTGATGGAAAAGGAAAAGTGATTCACGTATAAAACAAAAAGCGGCCTTAGTGCCGCTTTTTTTATTTTAGCCAATATGAAAACATATACTGTTGCCGAAGCATTGGACAAACTGCGTAAATACTGTGCCTATCAAGAGCGCTGCCATAAGGACGTAAAAGACAAGTTGCGAAAATTGGGAATGATTTCGCAAGCTGCCGAACAAATTATTGGCACCTTAGTTTCTGAAAATTACTTAAATGAAACGCGTTTTTCACAACAGTTTGCCAGTGGAAAATTCTCCATTAAACACTGGGGGAAAATACGTATTAAGACAGAACTTAAAATTAGAAGTGTGTCTGATTATGATATCAATAACGCTTTAAAAACTATCAGTGCAAGTGCTTACCTGGACAAAATACATTCCATAAGTGACAAAAAGTGGGAGCAATTGGATAAGCACAGTGCCCAAATCAAAAAACAAAAACTTTTTCAATATCTCGCCTACCGAGGATGGGAGACGGACTTAATATACCAGCAAATCAATCGACTTAGCCGTGGGGATTAAAATGCATAGCGAAGTGAAAGCATCCCATGGGCACCAGGCATTGGAATAAGATTCTCATAGTAACTAGCATCAAACAAATTACGCCCCTGAATCTCAATAGTAAATTTATCCATAACGTATTCCAATTGTGCGTTAAGCACTTTAAAATGACCCCCTAAAGGCCTTGTAGCATAGCGGTAAGAAAACGAGGTTGACCATTTGGGCGATAATCTGTTTAGAAACAATAAATTAATATTGTGCTTCAACGAATTGAGTGCATACCTTGAGTTTACTGTTTTAGTATAATTGTCATGAATATAGCCATATGAAATAACAAGCGTCTGGAGCTGCTTACCGATAGTATATTTATAAGAGCTGTTTAGCTCACCCCCTCTTGTGATAACATCGTGTATATTGGAGGCTAACCACTGCGAGTCTCCTACCGTTACCTCAACATAATCAATCAAATTCTCACTGTTGCGTTGAAACAAAGCGACCTCAAGCTCCCAACTAGGCGTGTTGTAACTAAAGCTCAGTTCATGGCTTAAAGCTTTTTCTGGCTTCAAATCTGCATTGCCTAAAGCTGTTGGTCCATTGTAATACAAATCTGTGTAGGTAGGTACACGATAGGTGTATCCTGTGTTGAAAACAAGTTTTGCCTTATCACTTAATTTGAATCCAACGTCTAACCCAGGATAGAAAAAAGTATCTATGTCTGAAAAATGACTCAAAGCAAAGCCAGGCGTAATATTAAAATTATATAATTTAAAACGATGCTCAAAAAAGAAATGCGCAAGTGTACGGCTGTGCGTTCCCAGATTGTTGGATTGCAGGGAAACACTCGATAATTCTACACCAAGTCCACTTAGGTTGCCATTGCTATGTGTTAATTTGGTGTCTAAAGAAAATCCAATTTTATTATTGATGTGCATGTTTCGGTATGCACTTGGGTTATTTCGGATTAAAATATATTCATCCTGCCCACGCTTCCAAAAAACTCTAGGTGTCCAAACAGCTTTTTCAGAAACAAATGAAGTTGTTAGAGCAACCAAACTACTTTGGGTCTCTTCGTATTGATCTTCATAACTGGCATAACCATAAAACCCATTAGCTCCAAACTTACGATCGTTAAACATGGTAAGAAGCTTTAGGTTTTTCGAAGCGCCAAAAGCACTGTGTGTAAAAAAATGAAGATTATCCAAATCGGTATTATGACGATAGCCTTCGCTGCCTAATCTTGAAAAATGAACAACGTGCTGTTGGTTATCACTGTAATCTTGGGCAGTAACACCTAGATGGGTGGTGTGAAAACTTCCTTGACCTACGTTAAGATTTGTGCCTTTTTTACCTTCTTTTTTGGTAACAATATTGATGGCTCCAGTTAATGCATTCTGACCATAAATACGAGCAGCTGGGCCTTTAACTATTTCAATTCTTTCGATTACATCTAAGGGTAAGGCGCTATTCAGCGTATGATGTCCTGTTTGGGGATCGTCGACACGAATACCGTCAATCAGCAATAAAACTTGATCAAAAGTACCACCGCGCAAATATACATCGGCCTGTGTACCCTCAATACCCTGTCTACGGATGTCAATCCCAGACTGAAAACGAAGCAAATCCACAAGATTGGAAACGGGTGTATCATCAATTTGCTCTGCTGTAATAACGGTAACAGATTTTGAGTCATCAGAAAAAAGTACGTTAAGGCGTGGTGAAGAAACAACAACCTCATCCAGTGGAGTTTGGGCTAAAGACGAAAATACTACGACTATTGGCACTAAAGCACTAAAATAGAAACGATTCATAGATTAGTTTTAAAAATTTATTTGATGCGTAAGGAAAGCTTACGAATCAATCGATAAACAAAATGGCCCTGTTTTTGCTCATTTCAAATGTGCCGCCATTTGTTAGGGTTATGACAGTATCATTTCCTTTTTTTGAAAATAGGGATTTAAAGGCATCTGCCACAACGAAGTTTCCTTCAATTTTAGCCTCACCTACTGAAAGGTTTGAAACTATGGCAGCATGGTTATTCAATACCTGAAAAGATCCTTCTATGCCAGGGACGGAAACAGCATTTACCTCTCCTTGGAATAATGTGGCTTCAGGACTGATAATTTCTAAATACATAGTTGTTGTTATGCGTTTGCTTCAGAGAGCATTTTTTCGCCAGATTCAATGGCTTCCTCAATAGTACCCTTAAGGTTAAAAGCTGCTTCTGGAAGATGATCTAACTCACCGTCCATAATCATGTTAAATCCCTTGATGGTGTCTTTGATATCTACCAATACTCCGGGTATACCTGTAAACTGCTCTGCCACGTGGAAAGGCTGTGATAGGAAACGTTGTACGCGTCTTGCTCTTGATACAGCTAACTTATCTTCTTCAGAAAGTTCTTCCATACCTAGTATAGCAATAATATCTTGTAATTCTTTATAACGTTGCAATAGCTCCTTAACGCGTTGCGCACAGTTGTAGTGTTCATCTCCTAAAATATCCGGAGTTAATATTCTTGAAGTAGAGTCTAATGGATCTACCGCAGGATAAATCCCGAGCTCTGCAATTTTACGGGACAATACAGTTGTTGCGTCCAAGTGAGCAAAGGTTGTTGCAGGTGCGGGGTCCGTAAGATCATCAGCAGGAACATATACCGCCTGTACAGAAGTAATAGAACCTTTTTTGGTAGATGTAATACGTTCTTGCATTGCACCCATTTCAGTTGCAAGTGTTGGCTGATATCCAACCGCAGAGGGCATACGTCCAAGCAGGGCAGAAACCTCTGAACCTGCTTGTGTGAATCGGAAAATATTATCGACAAAAAAAAGTACATCTTTACCTTGATCTGAACCTGCACCATCACGGAAATATTCCGCAACTGTAAGACCAGAAAGAGCTACACGAGCACGAGCTCCAGGAGGTTCATTCATTTGTCCAAATACAAAAGTTGCTTTTGACTCTTTCATGGCTTCCTTGTCAATTTTAGACAAGTCCCATCCACCTGCTTCCATAGATTCCATGAATTCGTCCCCGTATTTGATAATACCAGACTCCAACATTTCACGAAGCAAATCGTTTCCCTCACGTGTACGCTCGCCCACTCCAGCAAATACGGATAGTCCTCCGTGGCCTTTTGCAATATTGTTAATCAATTCTTGGATAAGCACTGTTTTACCAACACCTGCTCCCCCAAATAGTCCAATTTTACCCCCTTTGGCATAGGGCTCAATAAGATCAATTACTTTAATTCCGGTAAACAAAACCTCTGCTGAAGTTGAAAGTTGATCAAAGGCAGGTGCCCCACGGTGAATAGGAAGGCCATCTTTGCCGTTCTTTGGTAAATCGCCAATACCGTCAATTGCATCGCCAATAACGTTAAATAAACGCCCGTACACATCTTCACCGATAGGCATTTGGATAGGGTTTCCTGTAGCACTAACCTTTGCACCTCGCTCAAGGCCATCTGTTGAATCCATCGAAATAGCACGTACTTGGTCTTCACCAATATGGGATTGTACTTCTAAGACAAGCAATGAGCCATCTTTTTTTTTGATTTCTAACGAATCGTAGATATTAGGAAGTGTTGTGTTTGAAGTATCAAAAGATACATCTACTACTGGTCCGATGACTTGGGAAACATTACCTATACTTTGTGACATAGTTGGAGAATTGTTTTTTTATGGTTGTATATTAACCTCAATTTCGAGTGCAAATATAGTCGAATTAAAGCAAGAATTCATGAATTAAATCCAAAAAAAAAGCACCCATAAGAGGTGCTTTTTATTAACATTAATAGAAGATATTATAAGCTAACCTTGAGAGCTACATAATAAGTAGAACCTATTAAACCAGCACCTGGAATTCCGATGTAGTTTTCTCCCCCGATATTATTACCACCTATTTCAAGTCTTGAATTTAATTCCTCAAGCATGATAGAAGCTTTAGCATCAAGAACAACATTTTCAGGAACCATTGTATTAAAGAAAGATGATTCATAAAGATATTCAGAGTTGTATCTAGCATTTGCGTTTACAGTCATTCTACTGCCAATCGTATAGTTCATTCCAGCTTTGATTCTATGTTCAGGAGTATTCCAAGAAACATTTTGATCAATAACTGGGTCTGCAGTATAATCAATATCATTATACTCATATATGAAGTTTGCAGTTAAAGCTCTTGTAAGTGATTTGGTAGCTTCAAAACTTAATCCATAAGATGTAAAGTCATTGTCCATATTTGAATCTACCTGAAATCTATGGAAATTTGCGTTAGCTAATGCTACTTCGGGAGTAGTAAAACCATTAGTTAACAATGGCGTGTTTACAAATATCCCTGCGATCTTGTCTTTGTATGAATTGTAATATCCACTCACATCAAATGTAAAGCCTGGAGAGTTAAATCTATATCCAAGTTCTATTGTTGAAACAGTTTCTGCTTTAGCGTAATTTAAATTTGCTTTAGAATTGTCACTCTGGTGATACGAATTGTTCATGACATATTCTCCAGTGAATCTGCCAGGAAGATTATTCGCCATTGTTCCCATACG
>MDTB01066489.1_pt1 | contig 12444 bp, 11 predicted proteins | sample 811161 | NCBI WGS metagenome assembly MDTB01 (sample SAMN05326650, study PRJNA326480) | marine metagenome | isolation source: seawater | place: Mediterranean Sea | collected 2009 | reverse complement strand
TATTTTTACAAAGAAAATAAAAGATTTATAATACGAAATCTTAAATCAAAAAAAAATATGTCTCATTTAAATCTTTCAGTTGATACTAAAGAAGATTTTATTAGATTATCTAAAAATATTTAATGAAAAAAATAAATTGTGCAGTAATAGGAATGGGAGTGGGGGCAAGACATGCAGATTTTTATAAAAATTATAAATATACAAATTTAATTAAAATATTTGAAAAAGATAAAAAAAAATGGAATCGAATTAAAAAAATATACCCTTTAGTGCAAATAGTTAAAAATGAAAATGAAATTTTTAAAGACCCTAATATCAAATTAGTGTCTATCGCTTCATATGATAATTATCATTATCCACAAATACTAAAATCTATAAAATTTAAAAAAAATATATTTGTAGAAAAGCCAATATGTCTATACTTAAGTCAATTAAAAGAAATTAAAAAAAGAATTGAAAAAAATAATACAAATTTTTCTTGTAATTTTATATTGAGAGAATACTTGCAATTCAAAAAAATTAAAAAAATTTTAAAAAAACAATTAGGAAAAATTTTTTTTATTGAAGGAGATTACAATTATGGACGACTTGAAAAAATAGAGAAAGGTTGGCGTGGAAAGATACCTTATTATTCTGTAACTCACGGTGGTGCGATACACATGATCGATTTAATACTATGGTTCTTAAATGAATTGCCGCACGAAGTTACAAGTGAGGGGAATAGATTAATTGTTAAAAACAAAAAATTTAAAACAAATGATTTCACGGTTAGTTTACTTAAATTTAAAAGTGGTAAAATTGTCAAAATAAGCTCAAATTTTGGTTGCACTATTCCTCATCACCATTCTTTAAAAGTTTTTGGATCCAAAGGAAGTATAATTCATGATTTAAGAGGGGGAATTTTAGCTAGATCTAGAAATAAAGCAAAAAAATTAACAAAATTTAATCATCTTACTAATAATGAAAAAAAGGCTAACGTACTGAAAAATTTTGTAATGGATATATTAAAAAAAAGAAAAAAAACAATTAATGAAAATTGTAAAAGTATTTTTAATTCTATGTTAGTAAGTCTTGCAATTGAAAAATCTATTAAAGAAAGAAAAAAAATAAGAATTAATTATAAAACATTAAATTTAAATGAGTAAAATTCCATTTGGAAAGCCAATAATCACAAGTGAAGAAAAAAAAATCATTTCAAAGGTTTTAGATAGTGGCACTTTAGTTCACGGTCCTAAAGCTAAAGAATTTGAGAAAGAGTTCAAAAAATTTACCGGAGCAAAAGATGCTATAACAGTTTCTTCTTGCACTGCGGGTATGCATTTATTCTACTTTTCTCTAAACATCGGAAAAGGAGATGAAGTTATAATACCAGCACAAACCCACGTCGCAACAGCTCATGCTGTAGAACTTACAGGAGCTCAACCTATTTTTGTCGATAGCGAATATCCTACAGGAAATATAAACATTAGTTTAATTGAAAAAAAAATTACAAAAAAAACAAAAGCTATTACTGTCGTTCATTATCTAGGAAATCCAGTTGATGTGAAAAAATTAAAACTATTAGCAAGGAAATATAAATTGTACTTACTAGAGGATTGTGCTCTTGCTCTTGGAGCTTCAGTAGAAAAAAAACATGTAGGATTAATTGGTGATGCTGGTTTTTTTTCTTTTTATCCAGTAAAACATATAACCACTGGAGAAGGAGGGATGATAATTTTAAATAGTAAAAAATACTCAAAATTATTAAGAAAAAAAAAAGCATTTGGTTATAACAAAAGCCTGGATCAAAGAGTATACCCAGGATTATATGATGTAGATCAGCTTGGATTTAATTATAGGATGAGTGAATTACATGCATCTTTAGGAGTAATTCAGATTAAAAAATTCAATAGTTTTCTACAAAAACGGTCATTTAATTTTAAATACCTAGAAAGTAAAATAAAAAAATTAAAAGAAATATTTATTGTGCCAAACTTAAAAGGTTATATGAGTGGAAGTTTTTACTGTTTTTCAATTTTACTTTCAAAAAAAATTGCCTCAAAAAGATTTAAAATAATAAATTTTTTAAAAAAAAATAATATAGGAAGTAGTATTTACTATCCACATCCTGTGCCTAGGTTAAAATTTTATAGAGATAAGTATAAAATAAGTAAAAGAAATTATGAAATTGCTAGTCAGTTCAGCGATAGAATTATTTGTCTTCCAATAGGTCCGCATGTTTTGAAAAAAGATCTAGATATTATTTCATTAAATATAAAAAAAATAATTTATTAAGATAAGAAAAATTTAATTTAATGAAAAAAAAAATTTTGGTTATGGGTCTTCCAGGTTCTGGAAAGACTACATTAAGTAAAAAATTAACTTCTTTACTTGATGCAGTTTGGCTGAACGCAGATATTGTAAGAAAAAAGGCCAACGACTGGGATTTTAGCCTTGAGGGAAGATTAAGACAATCTAAAAGAATGAAAGATTTATCCGAAAAATATTTATTAAATAACAAACATGTTATCGCAGACTTTATTTGCCCAACAGAGAAAACAAGAGAAGATTTTAACCCTGATATAATAATTTATATGGATACAATTAAAGAAGGTCGATTTGATGATACAAATAAAATGTTTGTACCACCAAAAAATTTTGACTTCATAATAAAAGAAAAAAATGCTGAAGTTGAGATTAAAAAAATTTTTAATAAGTTAAATAAATTATTAACTTAAGATCAAATAATTAGCACCAAGTAGTATGAATAGAATCGATGTAATTCAAGGCCTTAGAGGTGTATCAGTAATTTCGGTAATGTTATTCCATTTAATGCCCGAAACTTTTTCATTAGGATATCTTGGTGTAGATGTGTTTTTTGTTATATCTGGTTTCGTTATTACCAAATCTATTTCTGATGAAATGGCCAAAAAAAATTTTTCATTCTCAGGATTTTACGCAAAAAGAATTCTTAGATTGTATCCAGCTCTTCTATTTTTCATAATTTCGTCAATATTTTTAATTTTTTTTCTCACAATAATCGACGCAAATTTCAAAATTTATTTAAGAACTGCAATTTCTGCATTAATTGGTATTTCAAATTTTTATTTAATAAGTATCAACAATGATTATTTTAATCCTATAGATGAAAATCCTTTTATTCACACATGGTCTCTAGCTGTAGAGGAACAATTTTACCTATTTTATCCAATCATATTGGTATTCACCTTATTATACTTCAATAAAAAAAAAATTTTATTTTTTTTACTAATAATCATCACAACCTTTTTTTTAAATTTTATTATTGAAGAAAAAAATATATTTACAGAATTTTATTCAATCTTTTCAAGATTTTGGGAACTGTTAATAGGATGTCTTGGTTTCTTCTTAATTAAAAATAATAAATATAAATTTAATAAATCAAATTATATATACTTAATATTATTTTTGATTTTTCTATTATCTTATATAGAAAATATTAAAATCAAACTTTTAATAATCTCACTAACATCGTTACTTGTAATATTAAATTTTGAAAACAAAAATTATATGAACAATTTTTTAAAAAATAAAATACTTTTACGAATAGGAAAAATTTCATACTCTCTTTACTTATGGCATATGGTAATTTTTTTCATCGTAGGATTCTATTTTGTCAAATTAGAGTATTATTTTTTTTCAATAATTTTTTCAATAATTATAGCGAGTCTTTCATATAATTTGATTGAAAAATCTTTTACAAAAAATAAAAAAATGATTAATAAACTTAAAACTTTTTTTAATATTGAAAAATCAAAATATATAATATCAGCAGTAATTTTAACTGTGATAATATTTTTTTTCAACATAGATCAGATTAAAAAATTTGAGAGTCAATCGTTCAATATCTTGACTAAATTAAACATGCATAAAGAGTTAAAAAATTCAAATAAAATTGAAAGAGAAAAATTTACTTATATTTGTCATGAAAACATTAAAGCTTTAAATGATATCAATAATAGCAAGCAATGTTTTTTTAAATTAAATCAAAATAATCTTTTAATTTTTTTTGGTGACTCACACAATAATTCTTTACATTCTTTTTTAAAAAACCTTGATCTTGAGGGAGATAAAATAAGTTTATCATTTAACAGTTCAAGTTTTTTACATCCTATATTTAGAGAAGATGATAAAAAAATTATAAAATTAAAAAAAATAATCAATGAAAAATCAAAAAACTACAAATCAATTTACCTTATACTTTCTGTTGACCATCTTTTTTCTAAAAATTTGACAATTGATAAAAGTAATTTTCGAAACAAATTGATATCAAATTATCAAAAATTACTCAGTGATTTGTCAAATAATAAAGTTGTTAAAATTATTTTGTTAGAAGATAAACCATCGGCTAACTTGACATTAGGTCAGTGCAACACCTTAAAAAAGATCAATTTTAGCTTAATAAATAGGGACAAACAGTTTTTATGTGATTATTCAAAAAAAATTGTAAATGATTTTGAGCCAATTAAAATTTTGATACAAAATCTAAAAAAAAAGAATAATAATTTTTATTTTATTAAAACCAATAGCTATTTTTGTGATAATGATAAGTGCCATTTTCATAATAAAGACTCAAAACCGTTTTTTTATGATAAAAAACATCTTACTTATGATTCTGCAAAAAAATATTCAAAATTTTTAGAAAAAAAGTTGAAAAATATAATTGCGAAAAAGAATTAATATGAAATCAAAATTTTTAAGAACAAAATTTATAGCAGAAGTTTGCAGCAATCATAATCGAGATCTTAAAAGAGCACTAAAATTTGTTGATTTTGCTAAAAAGCAGGGCTTTTACGCTGTAAAGTTTCAGCTTTTTAAAATAGATCAATTATTCTCTAAAGATGCAAAGAAGCTATTTAAATCTGCACTGAAAAAAACTAAAAGAGAGCTTCCAAGAGATTTTATTCCAAAGATTTCAAATTATTGTAGAATAAAAAAAATAAAATTTTCTTGCACCCCTTTTGATCTATCTGCTGTTGAATATTTAAAAAAATATGTTGATTTTTATAAAATTGCGTCGTACGAAATGGCTTGGCCAGACTTGCTAAAGTCTTGTGCTAAAACTAGAAAACCAGTCATACTTTCTACAGGAATGTCTAATTTAAGCGAAGTAAAAAAATCATTTAAAATTCTAAAAAAAAATAAATGTAAAAAAATTAGCTTATTACATTGTGTCTCATCCTATCCAGCAAGTACAATGTCGTGTAATTTAAACTCTATAAAATTTTTGAAAAATAGATTCAATTGTGAAGTTGGTTGGTCAGATCATACAGTAAACGAATTACTAGTTTATTCTGCTGTAAATAGGCAAAATGCTGATTATGTAGAGTTACATGTGGATATTGATGGTAAAGGGTGGGAAAATATCGGAGGACAACATTGTTGGTCTCCAAACAAAATAAAAAACTTAATGGAATATCTCAATAACGAAAAAAAAATTGATGGAGGTTACTTTAAAAAAATTTCCAAAGCAGAATATCAAGAAAGAAAGTTTAGAGCAGATCCTTTTGATGGGTTAAGACCACTCAAATCCTTTAGACATAGATTGTAAAATGGTAAAAAATAAAAAAATTCTTATTATTGGTGGAGCAGGATTTATAGGGCATAATTTAGCTTTAAAACTAAAATCTTTAAAGGCAAATGTAATGATTGTAGATGGGTTAACAATTAATAATTTAGGATCACTAAAAAAAAATACTAATAAGTTACCTCATCCTAAACTTTCCATGAAAATTATTAAAGAGAGAATAAGATTAATAAAGAAACACAAGATACCCCTTAAAAAAGTGGATGCTAGAAATTATCATAAATTGTCTAAGGTATTCAATGGATTTAAACCAAGTGTGGTTGTACATTTGGCTGCAGTTTCGCACGCGAATAGATCTAATAAAGATCCACATTCAACTTTTGATCATAGCCTTAGAACATTGGAAAATTCATTAGATAATTCTCGAGGATTAGTTGATCATTTTATCTTTCTTTCATCAAGTATGGTTTATGGAAACTTTAAAAAAAATATAGTGAACGAAAATGATCGATGTGAGCCTCTAGGAATCTATGCTGCCCTTAAATATTCAGCAGAAAAAATAATAAAATCTTATAATCAAGTTTTTCAATTACCCTATACTATAGTAAGACCTTCTGCTCTTTACGGTGAAAGATGTATTAGTAGAAGAGTTGGACAAATTTTTATAGAAAATTGTCTAAATCAAAAAAAAATAAGTATTCAAGGCGATGGAAAAGAAAAACTTGATTTCACTTATATTCAGGACCTTGTGACTGGAATAATTGAGATAATAAAAAATAAAAAATCACTAAATAATACTTTTAATATAACTTATGGTAATGCTCAGCCCATCAATAAGCTAATTGAAATCCTTAGAAAAGATTTTCCCAATCTAAAAGTTCAATATACAAAAAGAGACAAGTTAATGCCTAAAAGAGGAACTTTATCTACTCAAAAAGCAAAAAATTTGATTAATTATAAGTCCAAATGGCCTCTTATCAAGGGATATAAAGAATATATAAGCTGGTATAAGGAATTATTCTATAGGAAATAAAGTATGTTTGTTAAATTTATAAAAATTTTAGTTTTACCAATTTTACATGCAATAAGAAAAGTATTAAATATTTTAAAAAAACATATGATACCAGATATTATTATCCAACCAAAAAAGTCTTATTTTACAGCTCATACAATGTTTATAGAGGAGGAAGAAAAAAAAAGTTATGACCACTTCAAAAAATATTTCAAATCGTCAATATTTCTCGAGGAACGTAAAATAAGAGAATATTCAATATTGAAAGCTTTAGAAAATAATAAAGATAATTTATTTTTAGAATTCGGTGTCTTTCAAGGTAAATCAATCAATTTTTTTGCAAAAAAAATAGGAGCTAAAAAAATATACGGTTTCGACTCATTCGTAGGTCTAAATGAAGACTGGGAAGGAACAGAATATCCTAAAGGATATTTTGATTTAAAAGGTAATTTACCAAAAGTAGAAAAGAATGTAATTTTAATTAAAGGAAGAGTGCAAGATACTTTAAGAGAATTTATTAAAGAAAAAAATATCAAAATTTCATTTATACATATCGATCTAGATACTTACGAAAGTACAAAATTTGTACTAGAAGAATTAAAAAAATACCTTACTAGCGGAGCTATTATTTTGTTTGATGAATTATATAATTTTTCAGGATGGGATGTTGGTGAGTACAAAGCACTTCAAGATGTATTTGATGAAAAAGATTACAAGTTTTTAGCATTTTCAAAAGACGGATCACAAGTTGCAATTCAAATAAAATAAATTTCTCCGTGAAAAAACTTTTTATACATGGTGGCTACCAAAGATGCGCTACTACTTATTTACAAGAGGCTATTTTTATAAATTTGAGAGATTTTGAATGTCTTGGCAAGCCAACTCATCTTTTTGGAGCTGGTAATAGAAATTATTATTATGAGAAAAGAAAAGAATTTAATAGAGATCAATCAATCGTAAAACTTAATGAACTACAAGAAAAAGCATTTAAAAGAAAATATTTAATTAATCCAGTTCTACCCAGAAACAATTTTTTTCACGTTGATATATATATGAAAAAATTATTAGAGGTTATTAAAAGAAGTGAAAAAGAAAATTTTATTTTATCAGACGAAACATTTTTTGATAGGCTTAATTATTTTGGAGAGGAAAATTTATTCTTTTTTGTAGAAATAAAAAAATTTTTAGAACGAAATATAGATATTGAAGTAAAAATTATTTTAACGATTAGAAATCAAGTAGAAATTTTATCTTCAATTTTTGCGTTTGATAATTTTAGGCAAATACAAAATTTTCATAATTTTCAAAATTTTTTAGACAATTTTTTAAATAAAGAAAAAGAATTTTATTCAATTTTCTGTTTTGATTATCAATATAATATACTTTCTAGAATGTTTAATTCTGAGATACTTGTCTTGCCTTTAGAGCAATTAAAAAATGATAAATCTACTTATTTAAAGAGACTTGGTGAATTTTTAGAAACAGACATTACTGATTCTAGTAATGAAAGCAATTTTAAAAGATTAAATTTCTCTAATAAGGAGCAAACAACTTATTCTATTAAATCAAATAAATATCAAGAATTTTATGCATTTATGGAAAAAGTCCATAATTTATTATCAAGTCCAATTTATAAAAAAGTTTTCGAATATTTAAGACCTATAAAAAATTATTTTAAAAGTAAAATGAAAACTCAAAGTAAAGCAAAATTAATAATTACTGAGAATACAAAAAAAAAAATCAAAGAGATTTATAAAGACAGTAATAAAAATTTTGAGAACATGACTAAAATAGATCTTAAGAAGTATAATTATTACTAGCGGAATTACTTTGAAACAAAAAAAAATAATATTATTTTTCAATAATCTGAGAGGTTTGAGCGTACTAAATTATTTATTAAAAAAAAAAGGAATTAAAATTGTAAAAATAATTTTATCAAAAAAAAATTTAAATAAAGATATTTTAAAAAAAATAGAATCTAAAAAAATTGAATACTCTATTTTTGGCAAAGAAGACCTCTTCAAAAAAAAATTTTTATCTAAAAAAGTAGAAAATATCGATCTATTTGTTTTGTGTGGTTTTCCCTATATTTTAAAAAAAAAATTATTTAATATCCCAAAATTAGGAACTTTAAATTTACACGCAGGTCCATTACCACACTATAAGGGCGGATCTCCTTTAAATTGGCAAATAATTAATGGAGAGAGAAAAATTGGTTTATCAATTATAAAGATCAATCAAAAAATTGATGATGGTCCACTCATAGTACAAAAGTTTTTTAAATTAGGTGAAAATCAGGACATTAAAGATGTTCATCAAACTGCTAATAAAGTTTTTCCTATAATTTTATATCGAGCGATAGTAAAAATAATAAATCAAAAAAACCCTTTCATAAATAAAAACAAAAAAACCCAAAGGTATTTTAAACAAAGAGGGGAGAAAGATGGACATATAAAATGGCTCAAAAACGATGAGAATGCAATATACAACCTAGTTAGAGCAATAACTAAACCTTATCCAGGAGCATTCTCATATAAGAAGAATGGAAAAAAAATTATATTTTTGAGAGTTTCTAAAACAAAATTATTTTTTCCCGAGCTTATTGCTGGTCAAGTATACAAAATAAATGGCAAAACCTATGTAAAGACTAAAAAAGGAGTCATTAAAGTTGATAATAAAATAGGTACCTTAAAAAATTTAGAAATTTTAAAATAAAATATGAAAGAAAATTTTTCAAATTTAAATATTGATAGAAGTGAAAAAAATAGATTTATTCAAAATATAATAAATAATTATGATTTGAGTCTTTTACTTAAAGTAGGAGAGTCAAGTAATACTAAATTTATTTATGATGAAGTTTTAAATTTTGAAAATATTGCATTTGATAATGAGACAGTTTTTGGATTTTTATCAAATCAAACGTCTTCAATAAACTTAAAAAAATTTATAGATAAAAATAATAAATACAACTATAGTTGCAATCTAATTTACGGAACCGATCAATCATATTTGATATTAAGGTCAAATAATAAAAACTCAGAATTTAACTCATCTTATTTTACTAAGGATAATCTTAATGAGTACAAAAAAGTTTATGAGCATTTTTCTTGGAATACTAAAAAAAGAGATTACGAAATTTTATATGATACAAGTGAAGGATATGATGAAAACAAAATAGAAATTTTAATAAAGGAGATACAAAAAGGAAGAAAGGTAAAAATACATTTTAAATATGAAAAATATAATTACATTTTATCACCTTATATGAATTATAATTCTCAAAATAAAGATGGAACAAAATTTGTTTCATCTAAAATTTTACCAATTTCTTTGTTACCAACAAAATTTGAAGACATTAAAAAAATTAATGAAGTCGAGACATTCATTAACACTGAAGGTTCGATTAATTTTTTGCAAACAAAAAATTACAAACTTAAAAATTCTAATAAATCAAATTTTTGGAAAAAATTTTTAGTACAACTCAAGAATTTAATACCAAAAAAATATTATCAATCTACCTTTAGAATAGATACTAAATGGTATCTGGAAAAATAAATTTTAATAAATGTGTGGTATAGCAGGATTTTTCGGTTTAAAAAAAATTAGTAATGAAGCAATTAACAAAACATTGATTGCTATGAAAAATAGAGGTCCTGATTTTTCCTCATATATAAATACTAAAATCTCTGAAAAAAATTTTATATGTTTATTACATAGCAGATTAAGTATTATAGATTTAAAAGAGAGATCTAACCAACCATTCACAATAGGAAATTACACAATAATTTTTAATGGAGAAATTTATAATTATATTGAACTTAAAAAGAATTTAGAAAAAAAAGGAATAAAATTTTCTACTAGTTCTGATACAGAAGTATTATTACAATATTATATTCTCCACGGTGAAAAATGTGTTGATCATTTTGATGGAATGTGGAGTTTTGCTATTTACGATACCAATAAAAAGAAATTGTTTTTATCAAGAGATAGATTTGCAGAAAAACCAATGTATTATCATATCGATAAAAACGGAATTTACTTCGGATCACAAATAAGTTTTATAAAAAATTTAACTGAAAAAAAATTTGAAAAAAATAGATTGAAATTAAATCAATTTCTTTCTTTTGGTCCAAAACCAATTTTCAAAGATAATAACACTTTTTATAAAGATATTAAACTTCTTGGTTACTCAGAGAACCTAATTTGTAATGATGATAATAAAATTGAAATTAATAAATATTGGGACCCAAAATTTCAAACAGATAATCGTATTGATAGCAAGGAAGCCGTAGGAGAAGTTAAAAGATTGCTAATTGAAACAGTAAGTTTAAGAACAAGAGCAGACGTACCAGCTGCATTTTGTTTAAGTGGCGGAATAGACTCTGGCTCACTAGCTTCAATTGCTGTTAAGGAACTAAATTATAAAATAAAAACATTTTCAATTATCGATGAGGATTTTAGATACAATGAAGAAAGTAATGTAAAAAAAGTGATTAAGGAGCTTAATTGTGATCATGAAATTTTACATATTAAAAAAGATAATTTCATAAACAATTTAACTAATTTGATAAAGTACCATGATAGTCCTGTTTATTCATTATCTCAATATCTACAGTCCTGTTTAATAGAATCAATAAGTCGATCGAACTATAAAATTGCAATCTCAGGAACTGCTTCTGATGAATTATTTTCAGGATATTATGATCATTACTTACTTCATTTTCAATATTTAAAAAATTCAAAGAAATTAAAAAAACACTTACAATCCTGGAAAGAACACGTTTTACCCCACGTGAGAAATGAGATTTTTAGAAATGAAAAATTGTTTTTAGACAATGCCAATTATAGAGATTATGTATATGATCACAGTCAAACATTATCTAAGTATCTCATTTCACCAAATACTGATAAGTTTGTTGAAGAAAATTTCACAAAAAATCATTTTTCTAATAGAAGATTAAATGAACTTTTTTATGAGCAAGTGCAACCTACCTTGAACAATGAGGATCTTAATTCTATGATGTACTCAGTTGAAAATAGATCTCCATTTTTAAATAAAAAAATTTTTGATTTTTGTTATTCAATTCCATCTGATTTATTAATTGAAAATGGGTATACAAAATATTTAGTTAGAGAGTCCATGAAAGGTATTTTAAATGAAGATATAAGAACAGATAGAGTAAAAAAAGGTTTTAATTGTTCAATAAAATCATTAATAGATTTTTCTGACAAAAACACAATCGACTATTTGTTTGACTCTAACTCAGAAATTTTTAGCTACATTAATATTAAAGAATTTAAAAAATTGTTTAAAGAAGACTTAACAAAAAACCACTTTAGTAAATTTATCTTTGTTTTTTTAAGTTCAAAAATATTTCTAGAACAAAATAATTAAAATGAGATTTAAAAATAGATTGATTAGCTCATATCAGAACAAGGTTTATAAGAAAACTAACGATAGATTATATTACCACGAATTTTTAAAAAATATTTCAAAATTTTTTAATTATAAAGAAAAATTGAAAATCCTCGATATTGGATGCGGAAGTGGAGGCCTATCTATTTTTTTAAGCAAAAAATTTTTAAACTCTGAATTTTATTGTATTGATAAAGATAGTAAAAATATTATTTTTGCAAAAAATATGGTGAAGAAATTAAATCTTAAAACAAAAATAAATTTCACCTGCAAAGATTTTGGAAAATTTTCTTCAAAAGAAAAATTTGACTTGGTAATTTGTTCAGGTTTTTTATGTTTTTTTTCTGATTTTAAGCAGCCATTGAATAAGATGCTAAAATTTATAAAAAATAAACGAAGCAAGATTATGATTTTCGGTGACTTTAACTCTAGTGGAGTTGATAAAATTGTTAAATTTAAGAGTACAAATTA
>MDTB01035613.1_pt1 | contig 12444 bp, 14 predicted proteins | sample 811161 | NCBI WGS metagenome assembly MDTB01 (sample SAMN05326650, study PRJNA326480) | marine metagenome | isolation source: seawater | place: Mediterranean Sea | collected 2009 | reverse complement strand
TACAAAAAAAATGTTCATATATTAATTAAAAATTTGAATGAAAGTACCACAGCTTAAAAAGAAATCAGAAATAAAATCTTGTCACAACATTACGTGGGAAGACAATTATAGCTGGATACATCAAGAAAATATACTTGAAGTCTTAAAAGACAGTTCAAAATTGTTACCTGATGTTCGAAAATATCTCGAGGATGAAAATAATTATTTTGATGCACAAATGTCGGATACACAAGAGTTACAAAAAATACTGTTTGATGAAATAAAAGGAAGAATTAAACTTGATGATGAATCTTTGCCTTTCAAAGATATCAAATATAGTTATTGGACTAGGACAACGGCAAAAGGCAACTATTCTATAAAGTTAAGAAAAAAAATAGGTACTGAGGATATAGAAGAGATATGGAATGGAGATTTAGAGAAAGCTAAACTAAAAACAGAATATTTTGGACTTGGTGATTTAGAGGTTAGTTATAATGATAAATTATTAGCTTATTCTTTAGATTTAAAAGGATCTGAATACTACACAATATATATTAGAGATATAAATAGTAAAAGTTTGGTAAGTGAAAAAATTGATAACACGAGTGGCGGTATAACATTTAGTCTGGATGATAAATACATATTTTATTCAAAATTAGACGATAATCACAGACCAAGAGAAATTTTTAGACACGAAATCGGTAAACCTTCAAATGAGGACATTTTAATTTTTAAAGAAGAAAGTGAGGCATTTACTGTTGGAATAGGTCTAAGTTCCGATGAAAAGTATTTTTTTATAACTTCGTCAGATCACAATACATCTGAACAGTATTATTTTAAAGCTGAGGAAAAAATTCCCAAGCCGAAATTAATTGAGAAAAGAAAAAGAGGTACAATTTATTCTATTAATTCCTGGGATAATAAATTTTACAAGCATACAAATGAAAATGCTGAGGATTTCAAGATTGAAAGGTCTGAGAGTTTAGATAATATTAATTGGGAAGTATTTATTCCAGCAAGAGATGAGGTGCTTATTGGGGGGCTAATATTTTTAAAGAATTGGATAATTAGATCTGAAACTTCTAATGCTCTATCAAAACTAATTTTGAGAAATCCAAAAACTAATGAGGAAGATGAAATTTTTTTTTCAAATGAAAAAGTTATTGTCCCTGGAGTTTCGTTAATTCAAAGAGAAAAAGATACAGATTTTGTTTATTTATCTTATTCGTCCCCTAAAACACCAGGAAAAACATATTTGTACAATCTTAAAACAAAAGAAAAAAAGCTGGTAAAAGAGCAAGAAATTCCAACTGGTCATAATTCAGAAGATTATTTAGTTGAAAGACTAGAATGCACTTCACACGATGGAAGGATGGTTCCTCTCACGATTACAAGACATAAAAAAACTAAATTAGATGGATCTGCAAAATTATTATTATACGGATATGGCTCTTATGGAAGTTCTATGTCTCCAAGTTTTTCTTCAACAAGAATAAGTTTAATTGAAAGAGATATTATTTGGGTAACAGCACATATTCGTGGTGGTATGGAAAAAGGAATGAAATGGTGGAAAGAGGGTAAGCTGATGAATAAAAAGAATACTTTCGAAGATTATATTTCTGCAGCTAAATTTTTAATCGAAAAAAAATTTACATCAAAAGGTAATATTATTGGAATGGGTGGTTCAGCTGGAGGGCTATTAATGGGTGCAGTAGTCAACCAATCTCCAGAATTATTCCTAGGTATGATAATGGCAGTGCCGTTCGTCGATTCTTTAACAACAAACTTAGACCACTCTTTACCGTTAACAGTGGGAGAGTTTGATGAATTTGGTAATGCAAAAGATAAAAAAGATCATTTTGAGTATATTTTTTCATATGCTCCATATAACAATATAAAAAAAATGGATTACCCAAATATTTTGATCACTACTAGTCTAAGTGATAACAGAGTTCTATTTGATGAGCCTGCAAAATTCACAGCTAAATTAAGAGAATACAAAACTGATAATAATTTATTACTATTGAAAACTGAAATGAATGCTGGTCACGGTGGAAAATCTGGAAGAGATGGAGCAATCGAAGAAATTGCAATTGACTATGCCTTTGCTTTAAAAATATCTAAAAAATTAAATTCTACATCTTGAAAATATAATAAAAGTTACCATATGAATACTGTTGGTCGCCTAATGGGGCTAACAAAAAATAAACTTGCTTTATAAAAGGAGGATAATATGACAAGTAAAGATTTATCAATTTTCAATTCACTTAGACCTTTTTCAATTGGTTTTGACGATATGTTTGACCAATTTGAAAGTATGTTGGGCAATGGAGGTTTGACAATGCAATCAAACTATCCACCATACAACATAAGAAGAACTGGTAAAGATAACTATTCTATTGAAGTTGCTTTAGCAGGATTTAACAAGAAAGATGTTGAGGTTGAATTTGAGGAAAATCTATTAACAGTAAGAACCAAACAAGTTGATAGAAACGAAAATAAAAATGAAGATGGAGAAATAATCCATAAAGGTATTTCGCAAAGGCAATTTGCGAGATCATTTACAATTGCTGACGATGTAAAAGTAAATGGGGCTGAGCTAAAAGATGGCCTTTTAACTATCGCCTGTGAAAGGATTATCCCAGATCACAAAAAAAAGAAGCTTATAGAAATAAAATAAGTTACCTTGCTTGTGGGGCTAGCCCCCACAAGACTAAATACAGCCGCTTGAGCTAAATCCAATAATTACACCAGAAGTATTAATCTCAAACTTCCTTTCACAAGGAATTCCGTATTTTTTAGTCTTATATACTAGCATTTCATTTCCAAGTTCATTAACATAATCTTCAGATGGTGAGCCTAATTCTAATCTCATTTCATTAACTGCCTTTCCTACAAATTGTCCAAATTTTTCGTTTTCTTTTTCAGCAACTTCATCAGATTTTTTTTTTATAGTTTGGCATCCTGTTAATGAAACTATGGCTAATGCCAAAATGAGACAAATTATTTTTTTTGTTAAAAAGTTATTAACTAAAACATTAATCATTAATATAAACCTAAAGTTGAATTATGTTAATAATTTGTTCAAAACTTCAATTAAATGATTTGAATTCAACTCAAATTTGAAAATATAAAGAAAGTTAAAAAATATTAACTAATACATTTTTAAGGTAAAAAGCTTAATGAGCACAGATTTAAAATTATCCAATATATCTAAAATTTATCCAGGTTGTGTTGCTAATGATAATGTATCTCTTCAATTTAAAGGTGGAAAAATATATGCACTTTTAGGAGAAAATGGTGCAGGAAAATCAACATTAGTTAAAATTTTATCTGGAGTGATCAGTCCTGATAATGGAGAAGTTTTTTTAAATAATAAAAGTCTAAAATTAGATTCCCCTCTTGATGCGAAAAAAAATAGTATTGGTATGGTATTTCAACATTTCAATTTATTTGAGACTTTATCTGTATTCGAGAATTTAAGCCTTGATAATGATGAAGATAATGAAAGTTTGAGATTAAAAATTGACGAAATATTAAACAAATATAATTTTTCTATTGATCTAAATGTTCCAGTGTTAAATCTGTCCGCTGGTCAAAAACAAAAAGTGGAAATAATAAGATGCCTAATAAGAAACCCAAAAGTTTTAATAATGGACGAACCAACCTCAGTTCTTACTGAGCAGGAAACAGATGAATTATTTATTTCCCTTAAAAGATTTAGCAGTGAAGGAATATTAATTATTTATATAACACACAAATTAAAAGAAGTTTTATCTTTATGCGATGAGGTTGCGGTGATGAGAAAAGGTAAAGTTGTATCTGTTAGCCAAATTGAGAATGAAAAAATTGAAACACTTGCAAATAAAATGGTTGGTGAAAAATTATCCAATATTAAAAAAAAAATTAATATATCAAAAAATAATAGTGAGATATTCACTGTCAAACATCTAAATTTTAAAAGTGATGACCCATTTGAAACAAATTTAACGAATCTTAATTTTTCTGTGAAAAAAGGAGAATGCTTAGGTATAGCTGGAATTTCTGGAAATGGACAAAATGAGTTGTTTCAAATCTTAAGTGGAGAAATAATCGCTGAGGGCGCATCTATTTTATTTAGAAATAAAGAGATTTCTAAATTAAATCCTAAACAAAGAAGAGAGTATTTAATGGCATTTTCACCTGAAGACAGAATAGCACAAGCTGCGGTACCAGAACTTAAAATATTTGAGAATGTTGCTTTAAATAATTTTAAATCATCAAATTTTTTTGAGAAAGGATTGATTAACGAGAGCAAAATAAAAGAACACTCAAAAAAAATATTATCAGATTTTTCTGTAAATACAGATAATGTTGAACTTAAAAGTCAGTTTCTATCAGGAGGAAACTTGCAAAAGTTAATTTTGGGAAGAGAACTTATAACTGCTCCAGAATTGCTAATCTGCTATAATCCAACTTGGGGTCTTGATGTTGGAGCGATAAATTATATTCATGAAACACTTATAAAAATTAATGAGAAAGATAAATCTACTATTTTAATCTCAACAGACACAGAAGAACTTCTCAAACTTAGTGATCGTATTGCTGTTATTTATAAAGGTAAACTTTCAAAAATTATGAGCTCAGAAGAGGTGACACCTGAAATAATAGGATTACTAATGGGGGGAGGTACAGTTGATTAGAATTGAAAGAAGAAGCGATATACCTGCCTCTTTATATTTTTTAACTCCAATAATAGCAGTTATATTAACAATCATAGGTGGAGGTGTAATATTTTATACATTAGGTTTTAATCCTATTGAAGCTTTAAAGTTTTATTTTATAACACCGATTTCAAATTTATACGGATTAAGTGAGTTACTTTTAAAAGCGACCCCTCTTTGTTTAATTGCAATTGGTTTATCATTTTGCTTTAAAAGTAATAATTGGAACATTGGAGCAGAAGGACAATTAACATTTGGTGCAATAGTTGGTGGTGGTGTAGCCTTATTGTTTTATAATCAAGATGGTTTTTATATATTACCAATAATTATTATTTCTGGAGCGTTAGGAGGAATGCTGTTTGCTTTAATACCAGCTGTTCTGAAAACCTATTTTAATACAAACGAAATTCTTGTAAGTTTAATGTTGGTATATGTATCAAAGCTTTTATTAGACTATTTAGTTGTTGGACCTTGGAGTAATCCTGAGGGATTTAATTTCCCTGAGACAAGACAATTCAGTAACTCTGCCAGAATGCCTTTACTTTTTGAAGGACTAAGAATTCACGTTGGTATATTTTTAGCTTTAGCAGCAGTGTTGTTAAGTTGGTTTGTATTATTCAAAACCTATATCGGATTTCAGATTAAAGTTTCTGGTCTAAGTTTAAAAACAGCAAAATTTGCAGGTTTTAAGGGTAAAACCATGATTTTAGTCGTATTCATGATAAGCGGAGCGTGTGCAGGAATTGCCGGTGTAGGTGAAATAACAGGTCCTATAGGTCAGTTACACAGAATGATATCGCCTGATTATGGTTTTACAGCGATAATAGTTGCATTTTTAGGTCGTTTAAATCCATTTGGAATAATATTTGCGTCTTTAATTGTTGCGCTTACTTATTTAGGAGCTGAAACAGCCCAAATATTTTTGCAAGTTCCAAAATATACAGGTCAAGTTTTTCAAGGAATGATTTTGTTTTTTCTTCTTGCCTCAGATTATTTACTTTTTTTCAAAATAAAAATTCTAAATTTAAAAAAAAATGAGTTTTGATATTAGCTTTATAGGTATTCTAATTAGCTCGATTATGGCTTCATCTGTCCCTTTAATCTTAGCTGCATCAGGTGAGTTAATTACTGAGAGATCTGGGGTTTTAAACTTAGGGGTAGAAGGCATGATGATAATGGGTGCTATTTCTGGTTTTGCATTAATGGTTATTACAGATAACTTGTTTATAGCAATTATTGGCTCGATGTTTTCTGGACTAATTATCTCTCTTATATTTGGTTTTTTAACTCAATCACTCTTAACGAACCATGTTGCAACTGGTTTAGCTTTGACAATTTTTGGAATAGGTCTATCAGCTATGATCGGAAAAAATTTTGTTGGTATACCAGGCAAAGAATTTCCAATTTTATTTGTAAGTTTGAGAGAAAGTATCCCTTTTTTAGGACCAATATTATTTGGACATTCAATTGTTGTTTATTTTGCTTTTATATTACCATTTTTAACTAATTATTTTTTAAAAAAAACTAAGCTTGGTTTAATTGTAAGAGCTGTAGGAGATTCGCCTACTTCAGCATCTAATCAAGGAATTAACGTTATACTTGTGCGCTATTGCTGTATTCTTTACGGAGGAGCCATGTGTGGTCTGGCTGGTGCTTACTTATCTCTTATATATACTCCTCAATGGATTGAGAATATGACAGCTGGTCGAGGATGGATTGCTTTAGCTCTTGTTGTATTTGCTACATGGAATCCAATAAAAGTTTTGGTAGGTGCTTTAATCTTTGGTGGAATAACAATATTACAGCTTCATATGCAGGCAATCGGCTTTAGAATACCAGTTCAATTATTAAGTGCATTACCATACTTACTTACAATAATAGTTTTAGTTATAATCTCACGTGATAGTAGAAAAATTAAACTAAACACACCAACATCTCTAGGTAGAATCTTCTATAAGGAAAAGTAATGTTAGCTATTCGAAAATAAACATTTTTTTTTTTGAATATTGATTAACTTACAGTTTCACAAAATAAAATTTAAAGGGGAAATTCAAAATGTTTAAAAACTTTTTAAAATATTTAGTTTCTGTATTGTTTTTACTAAGCTTTAGTATTAACGCTAATGCAGATTTTAAAGTTGGTTTTGTATACGTTGGTCCAACTGGGGACCATGGATGGACATACCAACATCATGAAGGAAGAAACGCTGTTGAGGCTGCGGGGATTAAAACTACATATGTAGAAAGTGTTCCAGAAGGTGCTGATGCCGAAAGAGTTATAAGGCAATTAGCTCAATCTGGACATGATTTAATATTTACAACTAGTTTTGGTTACATGGATCCAACCAACAAAGTCGCAAAAGAGTTTCCAAATGTGAAATTTGAGCACGCTACTGGATATAAAAGAGAACATTCAAATGTATCCACATATTCTGCAAGATTTTATGAAGGCAGAACTCTCTTAGGTCACATTGCAGGTAAAATGACAAAAACAAATACAATCGGTTATATTGCATCTTTTCCAATTCCTGAAGTTATAAGAGGAATTAATGCGATGACTTTAGCAGCACAGAAAGTAAATCCAAATATTAAAACTAAAATAGTTTGGGTGTTTACTTGGTATGATCCAGGTAAAGAAGCAGAAGCAGCACAGGCTTTAATTGATCAAGGGGCTGATATTATTATGCAACATACTGATAGTACTGCACCAGTTCAAACCGCTGAGAAAGCAGGAGTGTGGTCGTTCGGACAAGCAAGTGACATGCAAAGGTTTGCACCTAAATCTATTTTAACATCAATCATAGATGATTGGGCACCTTACTATGTAGAAAGAGCGATTGCAGCAAGAGATGGCACATGGGGTCAACAAGATACGTGGCATGGACTTAATGAAGGAATGGTTGCAATGGCACCCTATAATTCTGCAATGGGTTCAGATTTAGTTCAAGAAGTACAACAACTTCAGAAAGATCTTGCAAGTGGAAAGGCTCATTCATTCACTGGTCCTATTTATGATCAAAAAGGCAAATTGTTAGTTGCTGAAGGAAAAGTTGCTGATGATGGTATGTTAGCTGGGATGAGTGTCTATGTAAAAGGAGTTGAGGGAGATATTCCAAAATAACTTTCTTAAAAAAAATTAAAGGGGCCAACCTTGTGTTGGCCTTTTTTTTATAAATGCTTTTTCTTCAAACCATCAATATCTATTTCATCATAATATTCTGACGGCTGAACAATCCAAGGATCACTATCCAATAAAATAGGACAATAATCAGGTGTAAAAGATGAAGATTTCTTTTTCCAAAGACAAGCAGTTTTAATCTCTTCTATATGACTCTTTACTGAAGGATAATTTTTTAACCATTTAATACTTTCATTTAATGTCAATCCAGTATCGGATAAATCATCCACAAGCAGAATTTTTTTAAAGTCTTCATTATTCGCAATAGAACTAATGTCTCTCGCAAATATTAATTCTCCTTGTTTATTTTCAACTGTATCTCCCGAATAACTTTGAATGACAACATAGGCTGTTGGTAATTTAAATATTCTAGATAACATATCTATGATAGGAGCTGCCCCCCTCATAATTCCTACTAATACAGTAGGTTTGTAATTTTTCTCTATTTCAAGTGCTAACTTTTCGACTGCTAATTTATAATCTTCGTAATTGATTATTAATTTTTCTGCCATTAAATTTGGTAACATAAAAAAAAATATTTAAAAAGGAGAAACATGAAAGGTTATTGGATTGCAACTTATACTGAAATCAAAGATCCAGAGCGTTTAAAAAAATATGCTGATAAAACTAAAGAAGCAGTTGAAAAGTATTCAGGTAAAATTTTGGCTAGAAGTGCAAATAATACTGCAAAAGAAGGAAGGGAAAAAGTAAGGGTTGCTTTAGCAGAGTTTGCCGATGTGGAAACTGCGAAAAAATGCTATGAATCTAATGAATACGTCGAGGCACGTACATATTTGCAAGACAATGCTATTAGAGAAGTAGTAATTTTTGAGGGAATGTAACAAAAAATAGAGGCATAAAATGAAAGCATATTGGATAAGTTTATACACAGAAATAAAAAATCAGGATAACTTGAAAAAGTATGGTGAAAATGCGGTTCCTATAATTAAAAGTTTTGGAGGAATGCCTGTGGTAAGAGGTGGAAAATTAAAATCTTTCAGTGGAGATAAAATTTTAAGAACAGTTATATGGGAATTTCCTACTTATGAAAAAGCAGTATCGTGTCACGAATCTGCAGATTATTCAAAAGCATGGTCATATGCAAAGGAAACCACAAAAAGACACATGTTTATTGTTGAAGGTTTTAATACTGAATAGTATCATCATCAATTGATCGCCATAAGTACCAAGTAGCGACAGAACAATACGGAGAAAATTTCTCTTTGAGCTTTTTTACAAACACCTCAGGAGGAAAATATTTTTTTTTGTAATTATTTGAAATTGCTCTAAGTAAACCTATATCCTGAACAGGCCAAATATTAGATCTATTATACGTAAAAAGCAAAATCATTTCTGCTGACCATCTGCCTATCTGTCTTAAAGTTGAAAGATACTCAATTGCTTCTTCATCGTTCATTTTAGGAATAAGCTTAGTGTTAAAACTTTTATTTTTGAATTTTTTTGACATCTCAAGTATTCCTTTTATTTTCTGACGACTTAATCCACATCTCTTTAAGGAGTTAGGTGTCAATTTTGATACTTTTAAAGGTGTAATTTTTCCATTACATCTATTTTCAAATTTTCTAAATACTGAATTTGCTGCTGCAACACTTATCTGCTGACCAACAATACTTTTGCATAAAGAATAAAAAACATCTTTCCTTGTTGTTAAATTATTGTCTTTGAATTTTTTTATCAATTTTTTCATTATTGGATCTTTCTTTGAAAGATACCTTTTAGCTTTATTCCAGTAGATAGGTGCTTTACTCATTTCTGCTTATTGTGATTTGTTTATTTAAATAAATTTCTCTTCTAAATATTATCACAGAAGATATTATTACTAATAGTGCTCCCATCATAGTTTTAATTGATTGAACTTCTCCCCATATAAAGTAACCAAATGTTATTGCAAATATTAGCCCTAGATACTTGAGAGGAGTTACTAACGATACCTCTGATAATTTGTATGACTGACTTAATAATAAATTTGCAGTTCCTCCGAGGATACCTATTGAACATAGCAAAATAAAATCATTGAATGATGGTATAATCCATCCAAAAGGAATTGATAGAATTCCAAGTATAGTTATTGCTAATGAAAAAAAAAAACGAAATTAGCCAAACTGGTTCTGTAGATGAAAGTTTTCTTATAGTAATTGCAACATATGACATCCCAATACAAAAAATAATTGGAAATAGGTAAAATGTATTTAGATTTGAATAACCAGGTTGAGTTATTACCAAAACACCAATAAAACCAACAAAAACAGCGGCCCATCTATATGCTCTAACTTTTTCCTTCAAAAGAAAAATAGATAGTAATGTAGTAAATATTGGAGCAGCAAAAGAAATACTTGTTACTGTTGCAAGTGGCAAATTTCTTAAAGCAATAAATATAGCAGCTAATGCAATTAAGCCTGAACAACATCTGGTCAAATGTAATCCTGCCCTATTTGTCCTGTAAAAATCTTTAAATCTATCTTTAGGTATCAAAAAAAAAATTGGCAACATTCCAAAAAGGCCTCTGAAAAACATTACCTGCCCAATTGGATATTCCGAAGACCATTTAACCATAACATCCATGGTAGAAAAGGCACATATAGACAAAAACATGTAAAAAAAGCCTAATTGATTTTTGGAAAACATGATAATAACTTTAAATTAATTAGAATATTTAGCAATGGAAATAGCAACACTTGCCCTTGGATGTTTCTGGGGACCTGAGATTAAATTTAGTAAACTAAACGGTGTCATTAAAACTGAAGTTGGATACTGTGGCGGTATAACTGAAAAAACTTCTTATAAAGAAGTTTGTTATGGAGATACAAATCACGCAGAAGTAGTGAAAATTGAATTTGATGAGAAAAAAATATCTTATGAAGAAATTTTAAGAAATTTTTTTGAATTTCATGATCCAACAACTTTAAATAGACAAGGTCCAGATATTGGAACTCAATATAGAAGTGAAATATTTGTAAACAATGACGAACAAAACAAAATAGCCACTAAAGTTTTGAATGAATATAATGATAAGTTTAATGGTACAATTGTAACAACAATTTCAAAATCAAAGAATTATAATACTGCTGAAGAATACCATCAAAAATATTTAGATAAAAATTACTAATGTCACTTGTTTCAACTAATTGGTTAGAAGAAAATTTGCATAATGTAAAAATTATTGATGGATCTTGGCATATGCCAGGATCTGAAAGAAGTGGAAAGGATGAATTTAGTAAAGAACATATTTTAGGAGCTATTTTTTTTGATATTGATGAAAATTGCGATAAGTCCACAGATGTGCCTCATATGCTGACTGATTTAAAAAATTGGGAGGTCATAATATCTAATATGGGAATATCTAACGACGACAAAATTGTTATATATGATAACTCAAATGTTTTAAGTGCCTGTAGGGTTTGGTTTAATTTAATATATTTTGGGCATGATAAAGATAAAGTGTTTATTCTAGACGGGGGTCTAAAAAAATGGAAAATGGAAAATAAAAGTACATCGAGTGATATTAATGAAATTAAGATATCGATTTATAAAGCTAAGGAAAACAAAACCATGGTTAAAGACAAAAATGAAATTGAAATAAATATTAATTCTAAAGAATTTGAATTGATAGATGCTAGAAGCAAAGACCGGTTTGACGGTACTACACCTGACCCAAGAAAAAATGTTAGAAGCGGATCTATTCCCAATTCTAGATGTTTGCCCTTTAAAAAATTAATAAATGATGATCACACTTTTAAAAGTAAGAGTGAAATATCTAGCTATTTTAAGTATTTAGCAATTGATAATGACACAAATATTGTGTTTTCTTGTGGATCGGGAATTACAGCTTGTGTTTTGGCGCTTGCATATTCTCAGGTAAATAATAAGTATCTCCCTGTTATATATGATGGATCATGGGCAGAGTACGGGAGAATTTAATTAATGAAAAGATCGACAAAGGTAACAAGTATAATTATTATTTTTTTTCTAATTATTGCGACAGTTATAGTTGGAAGAACGATGATTGGAAATCATTTCAAGAAAAAATTTAGTAAAAGACCACCTCCTGGAATAATTGTAACAGCCGCAAAAAATAAAATATTTGAAAATCTGATTAGTACATATGGTACTGCTACTCCATTTAAAACTCAGTCTTATAAAATTGAAAAATATGAGATATTGAAACCAATTAATTTTAATCAAAAAGTTAAAAAAGGAGAGGTGATTGCTGAACTTAAAAATAGAAAAATTATTGCACAATTTGACGGTATAATTGGAAAAAGGGAATTTTCAGAGGATATCGAGGTTTCAAAATCTTCAATTTTAGTAAATCTTGAAAATACAAGCACAATTTTTTGTGATGTAGAAATACCTGAAATATTTGTTCCATTTATTAAAAAAGGATTACCAGTCGATATTAAATTTTCTGGTTATAAAAATAAGATTTATAAAGGAAAAGTAGATTCTTTGGCCAGTAGAATAAGTGAAGACACTAGATCTTTGCCTATAAGAATTATCATGGACAATTCATCTAGTGAAATTTTACCTGGTTCATTTTTAGAAATATCACTCAAGTATGACGTTA
>MDTB01035445.1_pt1 | contig 12444 bp, 14 predicted proteins | sample 811161 | NCBI WGS metagenome assembly MDTB01 (sample SAMN05326650, study PRJNA326480) | marine metagenome | isolation source: seawater | place: Mediterranean Sea | collected 2009 | reverse complement strand
TGTAACCCAAAATTGGTTAATATTGCTTTATCCTTAGAAATAAAACCTGCAATAGTCCAACCAACAACTCCCGCTCCATGAAACATTATATTTACTGGATACATATTTAAATTTGTTAATAAAATACCTGTAAGAACTAAAAAAGTACTTAACCATTTAAGGTATTTTTTAATAAACTTCATAATCATTTATATGATTGTAATGTTAAAGTTTTGTTAACCAGACGAAGCTTTTACCTTTTTCTCGATAAGTTCCGGAATATCGTCCTCTTTGTCCAAAACATCTTCTTTTTGCCCTTTAGGTTGAAAAGCATATAAAATATGTAATTTACAATAGGGAAAATCTTCTTCAGGTTTTCTTCCGCAAAAATAAAAGTTACTTTCATCCGGGTGCCCAATCGGCCATTTACAAGTGGTCTCAGTGAGTTCTTCCAAAGACTTTGGTTTTTCTGCCTCAAAGTTTTTATCGAGCAATATCGATTGAAATTTTTGTTTCCGTGTCATATTCTGCATTGATCTTTTGGGGGCTTTAAAATTATTATTTTGATTTGATTGTGATTTTTTAGATGGAGCCCTGGCTTCAAGATTTAATCTGTGAGCTTTCCCAATAACAGCGTTACGGGTTGTATTACCAAGCTTTTCAGCTATCTGACTAGCCGTAAATCCCTTTCCCCATAACTCTTTTAATTTTTTAACCTTTTCTTCGTTCCAACTCATATTTAACTTATACTATATTTGGTTATTAAATAATGTTACTATCATTATGTAGTATTTTGCATGTATCATTCAAACATAAAAAGGTGTGGTTCTGAGGGTAACTAAAGTTTTGCACAGTTTTTTTTTATTTTGGGTTTATAAGACTATCAATGGTTGAAATTTCAAAAAAATATAAAATTGGAAAAAGAAGATTTGGTCTAATTAATTGGGTCGGCGCCTGGACTCTATATAAAAAAGAGGTTTTAAGATTTTTAATTGTGTGGATACAAACTATTTTCTCCCCACTAATTTCATCTTTACTTTTTCTACTTGTTTTATCCTTAGCAATTGGTGCAGATAGAGGTGATGTTTTAGGCGTATCTTTTATAAATTTTTTAGCGCCAGGGTTGATCGCAATGCAAGTAATTCAGCAATCTTTTTCTCACTCGTCTTCATCTTTTATGATTGGTAAAATACAAGGGAACATAGTTGATATTTTATACGCTCCACTATCTTCAGTGGAGGTCACTTTCTCAGTTTCGTTGGCAGCTGTTACTAGGAGCGTATTGATAGCTGCGGTAACTATAATAGTATTTAAATTTATTATTCACCTTGAAATTTCAAACTATTTTTTACTAATTATATTTACTCTGCTCTCATCTTTTATTTTGGGAAATATAGGAACAATCGCGGGTCTTTGGGCTGAAAAATTCGATCATATGGCAACAGTCACAAATTTTGTGATAGTGCCGTTGTCGTTTTTATCAGGAACATTTTATTCCATAGAGAGACTTCCTGAGATTTTACAGACTGTGAGTAAAGTAAACCCTTTTTTTTACATGATAGATGGTTTTAGATATAGCTTTATCGGTAAAGCAGATGGATCTATTGTTGTTGGCTTAGTTTATTTGACTGCGCTTAGTTTTGTAAGCTGGTTTGTTGCTTATTTATTGTATAAAAAAGGTTATAAAATAAAATCATAAAGATGAGTAAAATTTTAAACACTTATAATAGAAAAAAAATCGCATTTAAGAAAGGTAAAGGGACTTATTTGTTTGCATCCAATGGAAAAAAGTATTTAGATTTTGTTCAGGGAATTGCAGTAAATTGCCTTGGTCATGCTAATGACCATCTCATCAAATCCATAAGCAAACAGTCAAAAAAATTATGGCATGTTTCCAATGTATTTACAATTCCAGAACAAGAAAAATTGGCAAAAAGACTTACACAAAAATCATTTGCTGATTATGTGGCTTTTCAAAACTCTGGTGCTGAAGCAACCGAAGCTGCTATAAAATTTGCTAGAAGATATTTTTATTCAAAGGGCCAGTCAAGAAAAAATAGGGTTTTATGTTTGAATAATAGTTTTCATGGACGAACAATTGCAGCAATATTTGCTAGTAATAATAAAAAAGCAACAGAAGGTTTTTATCCCAAGGTAGATGGATTTGATCATTTCAATTTTGCAGATCATAAAGGTTTAGAAAAAGCAATTACTAAAAGAACTGCAGCTATTATGGTTGAAACTATAATGGGCGAAGGTGGAATAAAAGTAATTCCAGATTTTTGTCTTCAAGGTCTAAGAAAACTATGTAACAAAAAAAAATTCTTCTAATCCTTGACGAAGTTCAGTGTGGAATTGGAAGAAGTGGAAAATTTTTAGCATTTGAGCACGCTAATATTAAACCAGATATCGTACCTATAGCTAAGGGTATAGGCGGGGGTTTTCCTATTGGGGCTGTTCTTTTAAATAAAAAAGTAGCATCGGGAATTAAACCTGGTATTCATGGTTCAACGTTTGGCGGAAACCCATTAGCTATGAGCGCAGGAAATGCAGTTATGGACATTATGTTTAAAAAAGGGTTTCTGAGTAACGTAAGCAAAAATGGAAAATATTTCATCAAACAATTACAAAAAATTCATAAAAAATATCCTAAGATTATAAAAGAGGTAAGGGGAAAGGGCCTTTTGATAGGTCTGTGTTTGAATGTTGATCAGTCAAAATTTATAAAAAAACTTTCGGATAACACTTTACTTACTGTAAGAGCGGCAGAAAACGTGGTCAGACTTTTGCCTCCTTTAAATGTAACAAAGAGGGAAATTAATCTAGGACTTAAAATAATTGAAAAAGTTTGTAAAAATTATAAATGAAAAATTTTATTAATATTTCTGATTGCTCAGTTAGTGAATTAAGAGCAATCATTGAAGAAGCTAAAAACAGAAAAAAAATTAGAAAAGATTTAAATAAATCTGCGCCTGATGAAGATAAACCTTTTGAGGGAAAATCTATGGCCATGATATTTGAAAAACCATCCACTAGAACAAGAATGTCATTTGATATTGCTGTTAAACAACTTGGGGGATCTTCAATTATTTTAAATCCTGATGGTATCCATTATGGCAAAGGGGACGAGACACTAAAAGATACAGCTAAAGTTTTGAGTGAATATGTGGATATCGTAATGTTAAGAACTTCAAAACACAAAAATCTAGAGGAATTTGGTAAATACTTGAGCATTCCTATCATTAATGGACTCTCTGATGAAAGCCATCCATGTCAAATTATGTCAGATATTCTGACTTATGAGGAAACTCATGGGCCAATCACAGGAAAAATTATATCCTGGATAGGGGATGGAAATAATAACATGTCAAATTCATTAATAGAAGCAGCAGCTAAATTTAAATTTCATTTAAAAATAGGCTGTCCCAAAAAATATAGTCCAGATAAAAAAATATTAGTTTGGGCGAAGAAAAACAAAGTAAATTTACTTCTTACACAAAAACCTGAAGAGGCTGTTAAAAATTCGGACTGTGTTATGACTGATAAATGGGTTTCAATGAATGATAAAGAAAATAAAAAAAAGAAAAAAAAAATTTTAAAACATTATCAGGTAAATAAAAAATTAATGATGAAAGCAAATTCAGATGCAATTTTTATGCATTGTTTACCCGTCGGAAGAAACGAAGAAGTAACTGATGACGTGATAGATGGAAAACAATCAGTAGTTTGGAGACAGGCTTCTAATAGAGTTCATGCTCAAAAAAGTATTATTAAATGGTGCCTTAACTAAGGTAAGGGTTTTGGATTGTCACTTTTAGAGTTCATATACAAAATTACTGAAGCTCTATCTTTTTCTTTTCTAAGTCCAGCGAAAGCCATCTTGGTTCCCCTAATATATGCTTGTGGTTTTATAAGATAAGCATTCATCTCAGTAAAAGTCCATTCTTTACCATAGTCTTTCATAGCTTTTGAATAATTGTAATCACTTACTACAGCCGCGTTTCTTCCAATTACCCCCCATAAATTAGGTCCTATCATATTTTTTCCACCACTCGCAATCATATGGCAGGCCGTACATTTTTTAAAAACTTTTTCACCATGAGTTATATCACCTAATGCTAATAACTCTTTTATATTAATCTCTTGAGCCTCCTGACTTTTTGCTGAAACTTTGTCTTCCGCAGTGGAGGCAACCTCTAATCCGTCAATTTTGTATGCAGATTGTTCAGGTTTTTCTATATGAAATAAAACGTCAGCAAATTTACCAATCCCAATTATTATTAATGCCGCTAAAAGAACTGCTGCAATAAATTTATTTATTTCAAAACTGTTCATAAGTTGATAAGGTAAGGGTATAACACTAGTTTTTAAAAAAAAAACAAAATTTAACAACTTTTTTTGCGTCCATGAGACGCATTTATATGACTAAAATCGCCGTAATTATTCCATCAAGACTTTCTGCTGAGAGATTACCTAACAAGCCCTTAAGCTTAATAAACAATAAGGAAATGATACTACATGTTTATGAAAAAGCAGTTAATTCGGAAGTCGGAGAAGTTTTTGTTGCCACACCAGATAAAGCTATAGAAGAATTGATAAAAAAAAATGGCGGGAGTGCTATTTTAACTCGAACTAATCATCCAACTGGAACGGATAGAATTTTCGAAGCTGTTGAAAAAAAATTTGATTCTAAACCTGAAATAATAATAAATCTACAGGGAGATATGCCTAATATTGACTCAGAATCCATTATACTATTAGCCAACCAAATGTTGAAGAGAAAAAATGAAATAGCGACATTGGCCAGTAAAATTGAAAACAAAGAAATCAAAGACAAAAATATTGTTAAAGTAAAAACTAAATTTGAGATTAATCAAGGAATTTTTTCAAATGCAATAGATTTTTTTAGAATAACAAACGATACTTCAAATGAAAACATCTATCACCATATTGGAATTTATGCCTTTACATTTGAAGCTTTATTAAGGTATGTAAACTTAAAGAGAACCAATTTAGAGATAAGCAGAAACTTGGAGCAAATGCGGGCTTTAGAAAATAAAATGAAAATTAGTGTCGGATATATAAATTCATTTCCACTCAGCGTTGATACTAAAGAAGATATAGAAAAAATAAGATTACTAATGAAAGAAAAATAGATGTCTAAAATTGCTTTTCAAGGAGAACTTGGCGCATATTCTCATATCGCAGCAAAAGAACTTTACAGGGATGCTGAGATTAAAACATGTATTACATTTGAAGAAACTTTCAAGCTTGCTTATGAAGATCCTTCTTATAAAATAATTATACCTATAGAAAATTCTTTAGCTGGCAGAGTTGCTGATATTCATTATTTGTTACCAAAATATAAATTGCAAATTTATGCTGAACATTTTCAAAATGTTCAGCATAACCTTTTATCTTTACCAAACGCAAAAATTGAGGATATAGAATTTGTAAGAAGTCACGCACAAGCTATAGGCCAGTGTCAAAAAATTATAATTAAAAATAAATTTAAAACAATTATTTCAGCTGATACAGCAGGATCTGCAAAAGATTTAGCATCGAATAAAGATAAAAATATTGCAGCTATTGCCTCAGATCTTTCTGCTAAAATTTATAATTTAAAAATATTGAAAAAAAATATTGAGGATGAAAAGGGAAATGTAACAAGATTTTTAATTATGGGAAAAGATATTCAACAACCTACTTATAACAAAGAAAAAACATTTATTACTTCTTGTATTTTTAGATTAAAAAGTGTTCCCTCGGCTTTATATAAATGTTTAGGTGGATTTGCTACTAATCAGATCAATATGACAAAACTTGAGAGTTTTTCAGTAAGGAATACTTTTGATCAAGCGAACTTTTATTTAGACTTTGAGGGTCATCTTGAGGAGAAAAGAGTACAGATTGCATTAGAGGAACTGGGTTTTCATACTCAAAGCTTGGACATTCTTGGGGTTTATGAAGCTTCTAATTATAGGAGAATTTAGTCCACAAATTTAAAATCAGCACTTGTGGTGTTTTATACTATCTTGGTATAATAATTTTGAGGTTGGCATCAGGTGGATGTTTCATTAACCCGGTCAGGTCTGAAAAGAAGCAGCCGTATTGATAATTATTCAGGTTGTTGCCTGCCTCTTTAAAATGACAAATAAAATTCTAGCACTTAAATACAGACCACAAGAATTTAAAGATTTAATCGGCCAAGAGGCTATGGCACAAACTATTACCAATGCAATAAAACTTAATAAAACTCCAAACGCATACTTACTTACAGGAATCAGAGGTGTAGGAAAAACCACAACTGCGAGATTAATTGCTAAAGCTCTGAACTGTAGCAATGATTTTTCTAAAGGAGAAAAATGTAAAACTGGAGAATATTGTCATTGTTCTGAAATTATTAATTCTAATCATATGGACATTTTAGAAATGGATGCAGCCTCCAAAACAGGAATTGATGATGTAAGAGAATTAATTGAAAATTCAAAATATAGTCCTACAAGTGCTAAATATAAAATATTTATCATTGATGAAGCTCATATGCTTTCAAAGCAAGCTTTTAACGGTTTGCTAAAAACTTTAGAGGAGCCACCGCCGAGTTTAAAGTTTATATTAGCAACCACAGAGGTTAAAAAAATTCCAGTTACAATTTTATCTAGATGTCAAAGATTTGACTTAAAAAGAGTTTCGTTTGAAAAATTACTAGAACATTTAAACAAAATATTACAAATTGAAAAAGGGAAAATTTCTGAAGAAGCTCTCAAACTTATCGCTAAAGCTTCTGAAGGGTCAGTGCGAGACGCAATTTCTCTATTGGACAGAGCTTTATTAACGCAGAATATAAGTGAAGGCGGCACCGTAAATGAGCAAGAAATTCGTGACATGTTAGGAATTGCCGATAGAGGAAAACTTTTAAGCTTGTTTGAAAATGTATTGGTCGGGGAAGAAAAAAAAGTTATATCGGGTTTAAATAATTTAAACGAAGATGGAATTGATCCAAAAATATTTTTAAATCAAATATTGGAAATCTTACACCTTATCAGCAGATGTAAAAGTTTAGGTAATGTTGATAACGATCCAAATATTCAAAAACATGAGGTAAATATTATTAACGACATATCAGGCAAAATGAGCTTTCAAGATATTGGTATATTTTGGCAACTTACAGTCAAAACCTTAGAAGATATTAAAATTTTATCAAATGAACTAGTCGCTTTGGAAATGTACCTAATTCAACTTATGCACGTAACAGATGTAGATTTAAATTTGAACCAAACCTTTGAAAAAAAAAATTTAAATTTTGATTTAAATAATCAGCTTAACAAATTCAAAAATAATGACAGTAAAAATTCATCTGAGTCAAAAAAACAATTAAAAAATACCGATCAAATTCAAACTGATTTGAATTTAGAAAAAGAACGAAAAGCTGATAATTCCGATCCGAAGGTTTCAAGCCTTAATGACCTTATCAGTCTTTGCGCAAAAGAAAATGAATTAGAACTTAAATTTGACCTTGAAAGAAATATAAGTTTAGTGAGTTTTTCTGAAGGTAAAATTGATGTTGGCTTTAATGAAAATTTAAATAAAAATTTTATAAAAAACCTCACAGAAAAATTATTACTTTGGACAGGAAAAAGATGGATAATATCTTTGAGTAAATCAAAGGGAGAAAAAACAATATATCAAAAAAAAAAAGATAAAGAAAAAGAGGAAATATTGAATTTTAAAAATGACAAAATATTTAAAAATATATCTAACCATTTTCCAGATGTTATGGTGGACAATATAGAAGAGGACAATAATGGCTGATTTTTCTGATATGTTAAAAAAAGCTAAAGAAATGCAAGAAAAATTCAAAGCTGTTCAGAACAATATGAAAAGTATTGAAGTAGAAGGAACTTCCGGAGGAAATCTTGTAAAGCTAACTCTTAATGGGGACTATGAGATAAAGTCAATAATTTTAAGCGATGAGGCAAAAAATGAAAAAACTGAAATACTATTAGATCTTATTATTGCAGCGTACAACAGCGCTAAAGATAATTTGAAAAAAAAATCAAATGAAGAAATATCTAAAATAACCGGGGGAATAAATCTGCCAGGGGATTTAAATTTTCCTTTTAAATGAAAAATCATATTCCAGAAGTTGAAGATTTGATAAAACAATTTGCAAAATTACCGGGCTTGGGACCAAAGTCAGCTAAAAGAATTATTTTAAAATTAATTAATAATAAAGAAAATATAGTGAAACCTTTAGCAAAAAATCTTGCTAAAATATATAAAAATGTAGTTAGATGTCCTAATTGCGGGAACTTAAATATTATTGATAACAACTGCATATGTGAAACTAATCATGAATTCGATAAAATTTGTGTTGTTGAGAGTTTAGCTGATATGTGGGTAATAGACTCAGCCAACATCTTCAAGGGTTACTTTCATATCTTGGGAGGAACTCTTAATTCTTCTGAAAAATACGAAGAAAATAATTTGTTAATTAATTCTTTATTAAAAAGAATAAAAAAAAATAGTTTAAAGGAAGTTATCATAGCAACAAGTGCTACAATAGAGGGGCAAACAACAGCTCATTACATTGAGGATATGATAAAAAATGATAAAATCAAAATAACCAAATTAGCTCAAGGCCTACCAGTCGGAGGAGAAATTGAGCAATTAGACGATGGTACTCTTTATTCAGCTTTTAAAAATAGAATTCCAGTAACTTCTAAGTAGATTTTTTTTCGAGTCTTTTCCTGTGTAGAATAGGTTCTGTATAGCCTGAGGGTTGATTTTTACCTAGAAAGACTAAATCACAAGCTGCCGAAAAAGCTTTGGAATTTTCGAAATCATCAGACATTTTTTTATAATTAGGATCGTTTTTATTTTGATCATCTACGATATTAGCCATTTTTTTCATTATCTTTAAAACTTGATCCTCTGTACAAATTTTATTATGTAACCAGTTAGCCATATGTTGAGAGGATATTCTCAAGGTAGCTCTGTCTTCCATCAAGCCAATATTATTTACATCAGGAACTTTTGAACAACCTATTCCTTGATCTACCCATCTTACTACGTAACCTAAAATACCTTGAGCATTATTTTCTAATTCTTTGTTTATATCATCTAAAGACCAATTTGGTCGATCAGCACTAGGTATTTCAAGCAAATTTTCTAATTTTGATTTTTTTCTCTGCTTGATTTTTGACTGCTCTTTAAAAACATTTATTTTATGGTAATGAGTTGCGTGTAATGTTGCAGCAGTAGGAGATGGAACCCATGCACAATTTGCACCTGATTTTGGGTGACTTATTTTCTGTTTCATCATATCTCTCATTTTATCAGGCATAGCCCACATACCTTTTCCAATCTGGGCTTTACCAGAAAAGCCACAACTTAGACCAATATCAACATTCCAATCTTCATAAGTATTTAACCAAGTAGATTTTTTCATTTCACCTTTAAAAATCATTGGACCAGCTTCAAAAGATGTATGCATCTCATCTCCAGTTCTATCTAAAAAGCCAGTATTTATAAAAACTATTCTTTCTTTAACTGCTCTTATGCATTCTTTTAGATTTACTGTAGTTCTTCTTTCTTCGTCCATGATACCTATTTTAAGTGAATTTCTCTCAACATTGAGCACATCTTCAACTTTCCCAAATAATTTATTTGTAAACGCAACCTCCTCTGGTCCATGCATCTTAGGTTTAACAATATAAAAAGATCTAGTTCGAGAATTATTTTTATTTTTAAAATCGTGTAACGCACAAAGAGAAGAAATAAATGTGTCCATTATACCCTCTGGTATTTCAGAGTTATCTCTTAAAAGAATACAAGGACTTGTCATTAAAAGACCAACGTTTCTATTCAGCATTAAGGCTCTACCATGAAGTTTAATTTTTGAGCCATCTTTAGATGTATAATATCTGTCATCATTTAATTTTCTTAAAATTTTTTTTCCATTTTTAATAAAGCTAGTTTCCAAATCACCTTTCATTAATCCTAACCAATTTCTGTAACATTTTACTTTATCCATATCATCGACTGCAGCTACAGAATCTTCATTATCTACAATTGTCGAAAGGGCTGACTCTATAATTATATCAGAAATATTTGCCTTATCTTTTTTGCCAATTTCATTATAAGGGTCCATCAAAATATCGATATGAAGATTATTATTCTTTAGTAGAATGGATGAAAGATTATTTTTTTCACCATTAAATCCTAAAAATTTAGATTGATCTTTCAACTTTACTATTTCTTTGCCTTTACGAAAAATTAATTGGTCTTCACTAACTTCTATTTTATCAATATCCTTCCAGCTTCCAGTGTTTAAAGGAAAAATTTCATCAAGAAAATTTCTTACATATGAAACAACTTTTTCAGCTCGATTTTGATTATAGCCACTTTTAATTGGATCCTCTAAGACGTCAGTTCCATAAAGGGCATCGTATAGACTTCCCCATCGAGCATTAGCAGCGTTTAAAGCGTACCTTGCATTATCTACAGGCACAACAAGTTGCGGTCCCGCAATTTTCGAAATCTCTTCGTCTACATTAGATGTACTTATTTTAAAGTCTTCTCCTTGCTCAACTATATAAGAAATTGATTTTAAAAATTTTAGGTATGTTTCTTTTTTGAATTCTTTACCTGCATTGTCCTTATGCCACACGTTAATTTTTTTTTGGATTTCCTCTCTTTTTTTAATAAGGTCCTTATTGATTGGTGAAAGCTCGTGAATAACATCCGAAAAATTCTCCCAAAATTTATTAGATTTTAAGGAAGTTCCAGGCAATACTTCATCGTTGACAAAGTCAAATAACAAGGGGCTTATTTTTAAGTCATTTTTATTAATCATTTTATAGATATTTAATATTTTACTTTATCAATTAAATAAATCTTACTTATGCCAAATTTAAGAGTCAATATTTCAAAAAGCACAAAAAACGTTAAAATGAGTTTCTATTAAATTTATAAATATGCTAAAAGAAGCATAATGAAAAATTACCTAGAATTTGAGAAAGAAATCAAAAATTTAGAGGAAAATTTAGATTCGCTTAAAAACCCTTTTGGGTCTGAAGGCATTTCACAAGTAGATACTTCAAAAATTCAAAATCTTCAAAACGAGATAAATGAAAAACTAAATGATACTTACAAGAACTTAAATAGTTGGCAAAAAACTCTTGTGGCGAGACATGAAGATAGACCAAGAGCAAATTATTATATTAAAAATATTTTTGAAAGTTTTACTCAACTTTCAGGTGACCGATTATTTGGAGATGATAATTCTGTAATTGCTGGATTTGGTTTACTAGATAAGAAATCGGTTTTAATTATTGGTCAAGAAAAAGGTGAAGACTTAAATAGTAGGATAGAAAGAAATTTTGGAATGATGAGGCCAGAGGAGTATAGAAAATGCATAAGGTTGATGCAACTCGCTAGTAGATTTAAAATACCAGTAATCACTTTTGTAGATACACCTGGAGCCTATCCAGGTCTTGGAGCAGAACAAAGAGGACAGGCATCAGCAATAGCGCATTCAATTGAGACCAGTATGTCATTAAAAGTTCCGAACATTTCTATAATTATTGGAGAGGGTGGATCTGGCGGTGCAATTGCTCTTGCTTCTTCTAATAAAGTTATCATGCTTGAAAATTCAATCTACTCAGTAATTTCCCCCGAGGGGTGCGCTTCAATACTTTGGAGAGATCCAAGTAAGTCACTACAAGCGGCTGAGGCTATGAAATTGACTGCAAAAGATTTGTTATCGCTAGGGATTATAGATGAGGTAATAGAGGAGCCCGTTGGTGGAGCGCACAGAGATCACACTTTAATATCAAATAATATAAAAGCATCCTTAATAAAAAATCTTAATTTTTTTGAAAATTTATCAGGTGAAGAAATTTACGATCATCGAAAAACTAAATTTTTAAAGATCGGTAGGGAAAAAGGATTTTCTAGCACTACAACTTCAGACTTAGCGTATAAAGAGTCAAAATTTTTAAAAATTAAGAGAAGTTTTGATAAATTAAAATTATTCTATGTAGCCGTCGCGATATTAGCATCTTTCACAATTTATTATTTTTATTAGAAAAAAACGTAGCTTTTATGTCATTTTTATCGTTTTTTTTTAAATTATCATATTGATATCTTGACATTTAATTCACAAATCTATTAAACGACCGTGTTAGTTAAATCTAACAATAGTTAATAATAACAAGGATAAGTAAATAATGAGTACACTAAAAGGTAAAGTTAAGTGGTTCAATGGTACTAAAGGATATGGTTTCATTGAAAGAGAAGACAAAGAGAAAGACGTGTTCGTACATTCTTCTGCTGTTAGAGAAGCTGGTTTAAAATATTTAAACGAAGGTGATGAATTAACGTTTGAAGTGGAGAGCACGGAAAAAGGTCCTGCTGCAGTAAAATTGCAGAAAACATCTTAATTCTAAATTTTCCAAATCA
>MDTB01034646.1_pt1 | contig 12444 bp, 14 predicted proteins | sample 811161 | NCBI WGS metagenome assembly MDTB01 (sample SAMN05326650, study PRJNA326480) | marine metagenome | isolation source: seawater | place: Mediterranean Sea | collected 2009 | reverse complement strand
TAACCCATATGTATCCTTAAATATTTTACAATAATCCTCTGATACTTTTTTTGTCACACCATAGTGAATATAATGTTCTCCACTCATATCTTCTGATACTTTATCAGAACTTATTTTACCATATGCCGAAACTGATGAAACATTAACTACTTTTTTAACACCATTCATCACTGCATATTTTAAAACATTATAAGTTCCAACAGCACCAGTATCTACATATGCTTGATTTAATCCCATACCATCAACACCATATGGATAAGCTAAATGATAAATAATATCATATTGATTATTTTTTAATTCCAAGTCATCTCTAATATCAAGTTGTAAATATTCACAACCATCTTGTTCATTTTCTTTTTTACCTGTTGAGTAATTGTCAATAGATGTTACCTTGTGACCATCTTCTAATAATTTTTTTATTAAATGTCCACCAATGAAACCAGCACCTCCAGTAACTAATATGTTACTCATAAACTAATTCCTCTAAGTCTTTATTATTCATATTCTCACCAGTTCTACTTGATAACTCTTTGTCTAATCTATTATTAACATCTTGATTCATTTCTTTTTTTATAAAAACATAATTACCATCAACATAAGTAAAAGGTAGTTCTTTTTCACTAATTAATTTTTCATCTAACTTTTCACCATCTCTTTTACCTACCATCTCTATATCATCTGATATAAATTTAGCCAATTCATACATATTTGTTTTTTTCATTATTGTAGACAAAACAAAACCACCCTCTTTTTCACATTTATCAATAGCTTTTTTAACAAGTTTTACAGAATCTAATTGAGAAAACATCAATCTATTCATATCCTTATCAGTCAATTTTAATGATTTACCCTCACTCTTTAGTTTTAACCAAAATGGTATAACAGAACCACTACTATGTGTAACATTAGCAAAACGAGTACAAGCGAATCTGTTTCTATCTGTGTTAGCATCTAAAAAACATCTCTCCATTAAACTTTTAGAATAACCATAAGTGTTCTCAGGGTCACAAGACTTGTCTGTACTTATCGCAATTGTAACTTTAACATCTGAATGAATACTAGCCTCTATTATATTTAGACTTCCTACAATATTTACTTTACAAGCTTGTATTGGATTATTTTCAGCCATATCTAAATGTTTCATAGCTGCTGAATGTATAACCACATCAGGTTTTATTTTATCAAATGTTGTAAACAACATACTCTTGTCTTCAATAGAGCCAACTATATTTTTTACTTTTGGAAATGCCCTCAATAAATCAGATTGTAAACCCTCATCACGACTATAATTATATATCTCATAATCATCATAATATGTTTCAATAAATTTTCTACCTATTGTTCCTGAACCACCTGTGATTAAAAGTTTTTTCATTTATTTACTCCTCCGAATAACTCTATTATTTTAAATTGTTCTACTACTTTAATACCTTTCTTACTACATTGAAAGTTACTATGAAATGCATCTAATGTTGGTTTTTTAAAATATGATTTGTTTGATTGGGATTTAAATAACTTTAGAGCATTTAACTTATCTTTATATTCTTTTTTTACGCCAACAAAAAAATTAGGTTGCCAAGTATTTAATGTACTAAATGCATGATATTCAATTAAACTTATTAAAGAAAACCTACACAAGGCGGAACCAAACTTATGAACAAATCTATGCTCAAACATTGAATCATCTGTCGTTGGAATGAATATACAATCATAATTATTTTTCTTTATAAAATCATTCTCTATATAATTAATCCAACCAGGTTCATTCGTGTCTTCAAAATATTCATACTTGGAATGTAGAATAGAAATGTTTTTAATATCTAAAGTATTCCAAACATCATTAACTTCACCTCTTCTATCTTGTTGATTAGTATTGTCGAATCCCTTTGCACCACCTCGTGTCAAACATAAAATATCAAAATGAGTGTCCTGATGTTTAATCACAGAACCCATCATTCCCACTTCGACATCATCTGGATGTGGGGATAGACATAAAACCTTTTGGAAATTTAAAAATCTCAAATTATAACCTCTTCATAGTATCTAAGAACCTTTATTAATTTTGGTTCATTAATAAGTATCTCTTTATTTTGTAAAACATCAAATATAATTTTCATAAAGTTTACACCTGCCAATGTTGTAAAATATGTGCCTCCACCAAATCGTGGATTTATCTCGATGAATTTTGGATTTCCGTCTTTATCATCTTTCATCTGCAAACATACTGCACCTTTTAATTTAAGAAACTTACACGCATTAAAACAAGCTTTTTTTATAAAATCATCATTAATTATTTCACCTTTTGATGATATACCTGCCTTTGTTTGTAGTCTTTTTCTTGGTATTACCACAAGTGGATTGGATTTCATATCACATAATACATCTATTGTGTATTCTTGTCCTGGTAAATATTCAGAATATATCATATTAGGTTCTTCAAATTCTTTCCAAGCTGATGCATCTGTAATATTAATCTTTTTACATCCTCTACTACCACTTCCAGATATTGGTTTTTTGAAAACATAATTCCTTAAATCACCATATTCCCCTTTAAATGTTTTAGGTAATGGAAATTCATCCTTGCATTTATTATAAAATCTCCATTTATCTGTACAATCCATTATTGATTCATAATCAGACATAAAAAGTTTACCTTCAAATAAATGAGCATTCTTCGAAATAGGTTCTACATCAGGACCTGTTGGTAAAATTAAATCTATATTTTCAACTTCCACAACTTTTGAAATCTCTTTTATATATTTATCATCTTGCATTGGTGGAACTATATAGTATTTATCAGACATATAAAATCCAACAGCCAACTCATCTGCATCAACAGAAATAATTCTACCATCAAAATTCATATCTTTTAATGATTTTATTACACCAACTGCAGCAGGACCACCAGCACTTAAAATTAAAACATTCACTATATTTCCTCTATTCTTTTTGTTTTATCACAAATTAATAAATCATAATCTGGTTTCTTTCCGGCGCTTAAGTCATGATATTTACAACCCCACTTGTCAAGTTGACTTTTAGTTAAGTCATAATAATCAATTTCAGAGGTGCTACCTCTAGCAGTATAATACTTAATATAATTACCATCATCATATAATTTATTTATTTTGTTAATATTATCCATATCAGGAATAGCATTTTTATAACCTAATCTATCTACTCCATCATAGAAACATATAGTTTCATCAATATCTACATATATTTTTTTACCCATATAACTCCTCATATACTCTTTTTATCCAGTAATTTGCATCTCTATTTTGTTCATTTGGTGGAATAGAATTAAAATGATAAACCCAACCTGAATTATATAAATTTGATAAGTTATCATCCCACCAACTATAACCTGACATATGTAATAAACTTTTTTTAAACATATCTTGTAAGTTATAACATACAGGAAATATTTTCACATCAATTTTATGTTTTTTTAACAAATAGTTAATTACAGTTTGGTCTGTTCCAACTAAAAATGTTTTTTGAGCGTAAATTAATCCATCTTTATTTTCCCAATAAAAATCAACTATTTTTTTATAAAAATCTTTGTGTTTTTTATTTGATATTTGAAAACCACCATTTATATATTCCCAAGTTTTTAATTTATCTTGATTTTTAAACAAATAATTATGATAACTTGAAATACTTCTATTTACCCACTCGTAACACCCATCAGTCATTACACCAACATATTTATCATCAGTTTGTTCAAAAAAATTGGGACAATCTGGATGTACAATCGTATCAGCATCTATCAATAAAACTTGATTGTAGTCTACACTATTAGCCTCTAAAATATCATAAACATAATATCTTTGCCAACATATACCCATTTCCTCATTATCAAATAACAAATCATTTAAAACAAATAATTCACAATCATTTTTGTCACACCAATGTTTCCAACTCTGTATTGAATATTGGTAAGAGTCTCTTCGTGAAGAAGAATATCTACCCTTACCACCTATGTCAATATCCATCATAAACACTATATTTTTCATAGTTTACCCTTATGTTTTCCTAAATTTTTAAAGTATTGATTATTTCTTGAATCACCCTGTATATAATTAAATTTTAAATTATTCTTCCAAGCGATGTAATTAAAACTTAATTGTTCTCTCTTACTATTATGTTTAAGTTCAAGCCAATGATTTTCCATAGTGTCAATAACATCTTTTTCATTGTGTCTTCTGAGAACTTCCATTTGTACAACTAAACCATTATCTTTTGGATAACCTTCATCAACATATCTATTCATTTGATTTTGAATTAAGTTTGGATTATCTTTATATGTCAGTTTACCTCTAGCTGGATTTAAATTATAGTTTCTATGTCCAGCCTCTAATATAACTTTCGCTTCATCATAAATACAACCTCTTGAATCTAATTGATTTTGTAAATGGTCATATGTAGCATAATTACAATCATTTAAGTGGTGTAATAATTCATTTATATTACCAACAACTTTTACATTACCATCAATCCACAAACTTTTTTCATATTCAGGTAGAAATCTATGAGTTAATAGTTTATGTTTCCTAGCAGTTCTTGTGTTATCAGAATATAATGGTATTGTTTTTCTAATTTCCCAAGTATTAGATTTTAAATCTCTATCAGAGAAACAAACAAAGTCCCAACCCTCTGGTTTAAACGCTGGTTCAATTAATTCATCATAACCACCAATAATGGCAGTGTAGACAACTAATTTATTTTTTTGGGACATACCAATCTCCCCATTTTTGTTTAAATTTTTGTTTATCTTTTTCTATACTTCTATGAATATACGATGTTAATGAATATCTTTTACCTTGTTTTATGATAGCTCCTCTATGAACATGTGATGTGTCAACTAATATGAGTGTACCTTTTTTTCCAGTAACTACAAATGGTTCAATACCACATTTTTCTACTGATTCATCTGTAAATCTAGTGATTCTTTTTTTTGGGTCATTTTTTCTTAGTTCTAAATCTAAATCAAAAGAATCTGGTAAAAACATATATACACCATTATCTTTACCTACATCTGTCAAGTAAACTAAAGCTTTAAGCTGTGGTTTAGTTTTAGAATCAATATGCCAACCTCCACCTGAACCTCTGTTGTATTTAGAATCAAAAATCAATCTTTGTCCTAAGACTTGAAAAGTTTCACAAGGAAAATTATTATAAAAATATCTACCTATTTCAAGTATAAACTCATCTTGTGCAAGTTTTGAAGCTAAGTTAGATTGATTTTCTATCTTGAAAATTCTTTCATCACCATCATTTCCTTCCTGAACTTCTTGATGTCGTTGTACTTTATTATAAAATTCCACCATACATCTATCAATGTCTAATACACATTCATCACATTCACTCTCAGAGAAATAATCTTCAATAACACAAATTCCAATTTTTTGTAAATTTTTAACTATTAGTTTTACTTCATCACTTATCACCTTATAAAATCCTCTATTTTTTTAGGTCCATCACTTATGTTTATATTAAATAATTTTTTCTGAATTGATTTATCGTTATATTTATCTAACGATGACTTAAATTCATTCCTAACATTTTTATTTCTAACTCCCCAACTCCAACCCCACTTTTCTGTAAATCTTTTATGTGGATTACCGGCTTTTCTTTTCCAATTCATATCTGATGGTGAATGTGTATTAATGGGTCTTGAAAAATTAAGGTCATGTGATACCATTAAATCATTAAATGATATATTAATGTATCCAGCATGTAAATATTGATGTGCCAAATCATCAGCCCATAAATTAAATATAAATTCTTTATCAATTGTAACACACTCTTTAAATACCTTTCGGTTAATAGCAGCACATGTCCAATTTGGTACTTCCACAACATAATAATCTGTTTTATAATATTCATCTGGTAATATTCTATACCAACCAGCATGTGGCCATTTGTGAATACCATTAACTAAATTACCTCTAGCACTTGCAGTTCCATTTTTTCGTCTATTAAAATCACTCTCATCTAACATCTCTAATCCATAATCGTAACTACCTCCACCTGAAGTTCTACCATCTGGTGAAACATATAGCACTGAATTTGCACCAAACATTCCAACCTTATCATCTATCCCATCTATACTTTCTATCGCTTCATCCACTTTATCCCAAAAATCTTTTTGAATTGGAACTACATCATGTTCAAAATACATAATCCAATTTATATCAATATCATTTTTAGTTAAGTATTCATCAGCTAGTTTAATAGCCTCTTGAGTACACTCAACTGAACCTATATGTTTAATACCCAAATCTTCACAAACTCTAATTCCTTTTTTTAAATTATCATCAGTAGAATCTAAATCTGCATTTAAAACTAAAATATCATCCCAATTAGCCTTTGAATGTTTATATAGACATTCTTTAAAAAATGGATAATAATTTTTTGTAATAAAAACAACACAAAATTTTCTTTTTTTATTCATAGTTATTATCCTTCATATAGATTTTAGATATATTGTTTATTATATTTAATTGATATTCATTAAACAGTAAATTTTTTGAAGATTTTCCTTGATTAGCCCCTATCATATTTTTTTGTTTAAGTTTGTATGCATTAACACAATTAATAAGACGATTTATATCTATATCATCTCTTTTAATTTTTTGAAAATCTATAAATCTATAAATTTCTTTTTTTGGATTTTTCATATAGTTCTCATAATTAAAAAAATATTTTACTATGTTTATCCAATATCCATATCCTTGATTTACATGTCTCTCAGTATATTTTCTAATTACTAATTCTGAAATACCTATTTGATTATTATAAAATTTTATATGTTTGTCAATGTCTTTTTGTTCATTTATACTTAAAGATTTATGTCGTATGTGGTCGAATTGATATAGAATACTATATGGGATTAGAGTTAGTTTTTCTTTACCAGGTTTCTGAAACTGCTCATCATGTAGGTTCTTATAGTGTCTTGATGTCAACACCAATCTTGGGTCATGTTGGAGAGCTTGATAAAATCTTCTTTCATCCATATCAATAAGTTTAAATTCTTTTTTAGAACCTCTGTGAATATTCTTTAGATATTCAAAATATGTTTTATTTGATATTTTTTCTAAAATATTTGACTCAGATGTATGACCTAATATTTTAAAAATGCTTGATGCAATTACATCTCTTATATCTCGTATACACATTAAGTTAAGAGTTTTGCCAGGTTTTTTTGGAACACTTCTCTTCATTTCCGCCCAATGTGTTTGTGTTATTTTAGTTTCTATAGACAATTGTTCATATAAATTATCTATAATATTTTTCATCAAGTGAGTTCCACTTCTACCCAAACCTACAATATGAAATTTCTTTGCCATTAATATAATACCTGCTTTAAAATTTGAACTATTCTGTCACTACTACAACCATCCCATAACTTTATATTTGACTTAATATTATAATCTATATTTTTTACATAGTTATATATTTCAGCATAGTTAGTACCTATTAATAAATTAGTGCCATCTTTAATAGTAATTGGTCTTTCTGTATTTTCTCTTAAAGTTAAACAAGGAACATTGAAAAAAGAAGACTCCTCTTGTACTCCACCAGAATCTGTTATTATTAATTTAGAATTTTTTTGTAAACACATAAAATCTACATATCCTAATGGTTCTGTAATTATTAGTGAATCAATACTTCTGTATTTATCATATAAACCAAATTTACTTAAATTACTTCTCGTTCTTGGATGTATTGGAAAAACACATTTAACTAATTTAGAAACTTCAACCATAGAATCCATCATTTCAATTAAGTGATGTTTATCATCAACATTAGAAGGTCTATGTAATGTAACTAATGCATAATCTTTTTTACTTAAATTAAGTGTAGATAATATATTAGATGTGTCAAATTTATCATTAAATTCAACTAATGAATCAATCATCGTGTTACCAACAAAATGACATTTAGATTCGTCAACACCCTCATTTTTTAAATTAATCATAGCATCTTCACAAGTTACAAAGTATAAATCTGAAATTGAATCCGTTACCATCCTGTTTAACTCTTCAGGCATATTTCTGTCAAAACTTCTTAGACCAGCCTCAATATGTGCTACTTTTGTTTTACAATGACCATCTAAATGCATTTTTGTTGCAACTAATGTAGCTGCTACACAACTATTAACATCCCCATAAACTATAACTAAATCAGGATTATGTTCAGCAAAAACTCTTTCACAACCAATCATAATGTTGGCAGTTTGAGTAGCATGACTACCACCACCAGCACCCAAATTATAATCTGGTTCAGGTATGTTAAGTTCATTAAAAAATTGTTGAGACATATTATGGTCATAATGTTGTCCAGTATGAACCACCAAATTATCAATATGTAATTTACTCATTTTTTTAATTAAAGGAGCTGCCTTTATAAAATTAGGTCTAGCTCCAACAATGTGTATGACTTTTTTCAATTAATCGTCTCCTTGAAGTTTAAGTATTGTTTTATAAAACCTATCTGCAATTTCTAAATTTCCTACATGTTTAAAATGAACACCATCAATATAAAAACTTTCAATTCCTGTCATGTCACAAATTTTAAAACTTAGTTCTCTTGATAATTTTCTAATTACTTTGTTATATTGTTTTATAAAATTTTTGTTCTTCAAATATAATGGTGTAAAATCTAATTCAGGTAATGTTGCAACTATAGTGGTCATTCCGTGAATAGAAGCTATTGATATAATTTGTCTCAAATTATCCTCATAAATATCAGGTGATATACTTGCTTGAGTATCATTAGTCCCAATCATTAACAACATAATTTTTGAACCTTTATGTGAACTTATATTTTTCCAAGCTCTTCTCAACAAATCAGAACTTGTTTCCCCACACACCCCATAGTTATGGCAGTAGTAAAACTCTCCTGTATTTTCGGTTAAGGTTTTAGATAATTCAGCTGGATAAGACCTACCATACTCATCTCTTGCTCCATATGTTATTGAATCACCCAAACATACTATTTCATTCCATATCATTATATGTCTCCTATTTTTAAAAATGCATTACATCTTGATTCATCACTCTCATTGTATATACAATTTGAAAAAGTAAATCCTCTATTTATTAGTTTATCTTTTGGATATATAAAATGCCTATCATCTGTTTTTGTAGTTTTTAAATCAACTATTAGAATTGATTTTTTAGAAACTCTAATCATTTCATCTATAACTTCATCAGCATAATCTTCATCTGGTAAATACTGAAATAATCCACAACAAAAAGTGTAATCAAATGTATTATCATCAAATGGTAATTTATTAGCTTCAGACACACTCACCGTATGTTTTGGAAACAAACTTTTATGTTTCTCTATTAATGATTCAGAGTAGTCTATACCCACATATTTTGATGTATCAAATTCTTTAGATAAAAAGCCAATACCACAACCCACCTCAAGTATAGAATTATTTTCATCACAATTTAGTAAACTTTTAATTCCATTAGAAACCTTTTTACTATCTACATCCACCTTTACATTATTCCAACCTCCAAGTTTCAATAAATCTTTTTCATTACTTCCACCCTTAGAATCCCATATATCTTTCCAAAAATTAAAATATCTCTGGTTGTAGTCTGTAATCCACTTAACAGTATTCATAATTCCTGATTCAAATTTAACTGATGGATTGTAATTAAAAGTTTTCTCTGATTTACTTATGTTAGACAATCTGTTAGTTACATTATCCCAACTTCTTTTATCTTTATAAATAATTTTGGAAGAACTTTTAGTATAATGAATAATTGTCTCTGCTAATTTACGAATAGATATAGATTTACCAGTGCCAGCATTATAAACAGAACCATCTTTTTTATCACTCAAACACATAGAAATCATTAAACTTATTGTATCATCGACATATGTAAAATCTCGTGTTTCATCTCCAGTACCAGTAATTACTAATGGTTTATTATCTAAAGCTAAATCAATAAAATTAGGTATTACATTTCTATATTGACCTGGTAATTCATAAGGCCCAAAGGTGTTGAATATCCTAACACTTAAAGCTGGTAATTTATGTAACTCTGCAAAATATTTAACATACATCTCTGCACATAGTTTATTTATAGCGTATGGTGTTTCTGTTGGATAAATAGAAACATTTTCACTCATATCTTCACTGTTACCATATACACAACTTGAAGATGTGTATATTAATTTTTTAATGTTTATATCTTTACATATTTTTAAAATATTGGTAGTTCCAACCACATTTGTTAATACATCTGAAATTGGATGTTCAACACTATTTTGATTTGCAAAATGAGCTGCTAGATGAAAAACATAATCTACTTTTTTTGGAAAAGATTTAAAACATTTTTCATAATTTGATATATCACAATAAATAAATTCAACTCTTTTATCTTCAGGTAAAAAACTCCTCACACCAGATGATAAATTATCCAAAACATAAATCTTTTCTATATCGTGTTTTAGTAATTCCTTAACAAGATTACAACCTATAAAACCTGCACCACCTGTTATAACTACATTACCAAACACTTTTACCTCCATCTATTATTAAGTTTTCACCTGTCATATAAGAACTAGCCTCTGAACATAAAAACACTATAGCACCTTTATATTCATCAATGTCAGACATTCTACCCATTGGAATAATGTTAGATAACTTCTTAACAAAATCCTCTGGATGATTATTATACACACCAGTAGGACTTAAACAATTAACTCTGATTCCTCTTTGTGCAAAATATACTGATAAATATTTAGTCATACCAACTACAGCCCATTTAGCAGCTGAATAAGTTATTGGTTTAACATTTTGTAGATTATCTTCCACCCCATCTTGTCTATAAATTCTTTGGTCTGGTGCTATGACACCCAAATCAGAAGCTATATTTAATATAACTCCTCCACCATTTTTTAACATTTTATTTGATACTATTTGTGAACACAAAAATGTTCCATTAATACATGCATCAATTCCTTCTTTCCAATAATCTTCTGTCATTGTTTCAAATCTTGAATCAGGTGTTAAACCACCACCCTTTTTGACCTTTGGGTCTTTAGCTGCATTATTAATTAATATATCTATTTTGTCATATTTGTCTACTACTGATTGAATAGATTTTTTATCAGTAACATCCATATACTCATAAGAAGCATTTTCACCTATTGATTCTGCTTTTTCTTTAGCTCTATCCTTATGCCAATCAGCAAGAATTACTTTACCACCATATTCAACTATAGCTTCTGCATGTTTTGGTCCTAATAAACCACCCCCACCAGTTATCAATGCTGTTTTACCTGTTAAGTCAAACAAATTAGTCATTATATATTCCTTCTATTATTTTTTTATGTCTTTTAATTGTTTCTATTTCTTTACCATCTTCCATTCTAGCAGTCTGTAAAGTATATAAACCATTGTAATTTATTTGTTTTAAACATTTAAATATTAATTCAAAATCTGTGTCACCCTTTGTGGGTTCTACAGTTTCTAAAGGCTTTATGATTCTATCTTTAATATGAACTTGTTTTATTTTATCTCCCAACTCAAAAATATAATCTTCGTGATTCAATCCACACGATGTAATATTACCTGTATCATACGTTACGAATAAATTACTATTAAAGTCAAGCATTTTTTTTAGTTTTTCTTGATTTAGTTCAGCTTCTATTAGGAAATTTATATTTTTATGTTCTTTAGTATAAGGATAAAACACTTTCATAAATTTATCTCTAATGTCTTTTTCTTCAACACTACTGTTTTCTAACAATGGTATTGTAATATTTTTAATATTGTTCTCTTCAACAGCTAAACATAATGGTTCTAAATATTTCATTAAATATGCAGAGTTACAAAACATATCACTAACCATAAAATCAGCACAAACTGATGAAATTGGATAACTACTTATATCTTTATAAAAAATAGGATTACTGTGAAAGTTATCGTGTGTTACAATCCATTCAATATGATTTAACCCAATATCAGATAGTAAATCAAACTCTCTTTTCCAATCAATAGGACACTCTTGAAATCCTTCTTTAGGTTCTGATAATCTCCCCTGTATTATACCTAAGTTCATAATTCTTCCACTAATTCTAACCACACATCATTTGGGTCTTTACAAAAAGCTACTTTTACTTTTCCATTTGATTCAGGTGGATTTATAAATTTTACACCTTTATCTGTTAATTTTTTATAAACAGATTCTATATCATCTACAGTCATAGCTAAATGACTACAACCAATATCATTAACTTTCTTTTCAATATCTTTACCAAAAGTCGATTCAATCCTATAACCCAATAATTCTATCATCTGGTTATCACAAGACATTTTTATAACTCTTATTTCACAATCATCTATTCCAAGTATCGTATCTAAAAACTTACCTTTTTCAATTTCATCACTAATAACATTGAATCCCAAAT
>MDTB01225335.1_pt1 | contig 12445 bp, 14 predicted proteins | sample 811161 | NCBI WGS metagenome assembly MDTB01 (sample SAMN05326650, study PRJNA326480) | marine metagenome | isolation source: seawater | place: Mediterranean Sea | collected 2009 | reverse complement strand
CGTGTTGAATTTAGATGAATGTGTCAAATTGTACGAAGAGTTTTGGCCTAGTGGTTTATGTTATAATAATATATTAAGACCTGTATCATATCCTAAACTATCCGGAATTCACATGTGCCGGACGAAAGAGTTTTATTCTAAAGAATATAAAGACATTTTAAGAACTACACCTAAAACTAATTCAGATGAAAAGGTGCTAGGTTGTATGTGTAATACAGTTCACGGTTTACCATCAAAAAAGCATGACTTCAGACCTATACTCGGTGTTCACTTTTCACCTAACAGAGGACCTGGGAAAAGATTACCATTACGTGTGTTGGATAGATATAAAGATATGTTTATCAATGCGTCAAAACAGTATAGTGAATTGTTCGAGTTTGATGTTTTTAGAAATCTATTAACAAAGTTACATGAGTATGAAGTCATGCCGACTCCTGAAAACTGGCCGCGGTACTTTTATCGTGGTTAACATAATGCTGATATCTCCCAGAATCCTAAAGTCTTACCAACCGGTATTTCATGTATAAGCTCTTTTGCTTGTGGTAGTGAGAATGGTGAGCTCATCAAATTTACAGGGTACCAGCTACCTATTGGTATATTTTTATTAGTCAATGGATTAACACTAGCAGCTGTACCATATGTCTCGAAGGTTGTTGATAACAAGTACTTGCATTTAGATTTTTTGATATTCTCTAACATTTTCACACCTATATCAAGAGGTTGATGACCAATCACATCCCGCACGATCAGTAGATCAGATTCTGGTATCTCATCTGTAGCCAGATCTAAACATTTGAACTGATGTTCCGGGAATTTGGAAGTGTTGTTCTGTATACATTCTCGCACTATATCACAGCCTGTGTATTGTGATATATGTTCGAATAGTAATTGAATCCAGTTCAAATCACCGCATGGAAAATCTGTTACCGATTTGATATTGTATCTTGAGATGAGTTGTTTTAATTCAGATCTAACATTCTCTGTTTGTTTAACTGTACTACCAGGACCGCTTCGAGATTCAAGACTTCCCCAGCTGTGACTCGTATACTTGTCTGTAAATATATTTTGTGATTGATTCATGATACGCTCTTTAATTACTTATGTAATATGTTGATTTCGTCAACATGTAGTATATAATAGGTGTATGATAGTTAAAGATATAAACATGTATGATGGTAATCTGTTGCACAATAGATTTGCTTATAGTTTTTACCGGAGTCGAGTTCTACCTATTGGTAACATTGTGGCTTTTAGAGCTCCAATGAAGGTAGAACTCGACGGGATGATTGATCAAGAGGATGTGTTGAAAAATGAATTTATTTATAGTGAGGATGCTATCAATTTCTTATGGGAGATTCCTAACTTGAATGCATTTGGCGCGATTGCTTATCAACGATTATTTAACACAAGCCTGGCTAATGTATTACAAAAATACATTAACAAACCTATCGAGGTGGATGGCGATGATTTGATCGTTCACGCGGAACACAATCAAGGAGGTATCATTCAACCCAAAGGTAAATGTAGTGTGAGTATCACTCATGTGAAGGATGATGCTGCTCTAGGCCATACCGGTATTAATATTAGAGCGGGTAAAGATGCTCCATCATTTGCGTTCTCAACACATCTATCTGATGAAGAAGCAGACAGCTTCATGGAGGATGTGACTAGAATGTTTTACACTATGAATGACGACATCTTTGTTGCTACAACTAAGATTATTAGTAAGTGAGTGAGGATTGTGATGGTAAAGAAGCTGGTTACAATTTTCTATGCACCTCTTTCACCGGCACTAGAAGCTCTCAATTGAGTGGGCTTCCAGGTGTGTTTGATATGGTACAAGAAGATCAAGGCGTGGCTGGTACCTTAGAAGAGATGGAATCTAACAAATTAAATAATGATGAATAAGCATATAGATACATTTTGTAATATTAGTGACTTAGGTCAAGTGTCTTTCCCATACAAACCAACTCATGAGATCAGAGTACCTATCAATAAGTTTCATGATTATTTTAAAACATGTGAGCGAGAGAATGGTATCAAGATACTGATGAACAATGATAATGGTCAATTGATACCAGGTATGTTGAGAAGAGAGGATGCTATGAAAATATATGAGTTAGCATTCAAAACAACAGGTAACATACTCGAGCTTGGTTGTTTTAGAGGTCTTAGCACTTTTATAATCGCAAAAGCGATACTACATTCTAATCCTGAAAAAAAATTAACAACTGTAGATCTTAGCCCAGGTTGTGTTCAATCTGCTAGACAGAACATACTCACGATCGATCAGGTTGTGAATGGTAAAATCAATCTGTTAGAATCTATTGTCAATGACGGTGGGTGTGCTGTTTCAGATTTAATTGAAGATGGTAGAAAGTACACATTTGCATTCATCGATCACTCACATGCATACGAGCATGTACTTGATGTATGTTTAAAACTAGACAAAATAATCGAACCAGGTGGTTTTTGTTTGTTTCATGATTATAATGACAAGAGGAACAATGATAGTAGTGAGACAGGTTATGGTGTGTATTCAGCAGTACATGATGGATTAGATGATGATGTATTTGAGTTTTATGGTTGTTATGGTTGTACTGGTTTGTTTAGAAAAAAATTATGATATTTGATCAGTTAAGCGATTTGGTGTTCACTAAAGAACGTAAATGCATGACCAATGTTGATCACGAGACTGATTACAGCCCTTACATGATCAACAGATGGGTGAGTATGTACTCACCTGAGATGGCTCACGTGATCAACAACACGGTGAATTGGTTGTACCCGATATTCGAGACCAAATCTGACCACTACAATTTCTTGCATGCGGTGCTTCCTCAATCTCATCGCAAGAGAATCAATTACATCAAGAAACGAAAACCAGACAAAGATCCGGAAGAATCAGAACATGATGTGGAGATGTTGGCTAGAAATCTAGAACTATCTCAAAGAGAAGTACAACAGATGCTGGACATGAGTTGATTTCTCGGGTGCTCATGGTTAAATATTGTTAACTATGAGTAAGCAATATAAAGATCGTGTTGATATCGACCACTTGGCACCCACTCGCGGATTGATTGATCTCGCGGACCATTCCAAAGGAGAAGGACCCTTGTTGATTGGTTATGAACTAGATGAAGTTTTTGATGATATCATCCTGGCGGTGTACAAAGACATCGACAGCACCGGAGACAACATCGTGAGAGATGGTATCGTGATACCTGGCAACGCAGCAGATCGTGCCTGGCGAGTCGCGGAAGTGATTCTGACTGGCCCAAACTGCAAGCAAGTCACACCAGGCAAGCACATCATCTTTCCAAACGAATTTGGCGTGAGAGCCAGCAACCTCACTATCAAAGGCGGACAAAAAATTTCACAAGGGGTGTTTTTAAACGAGCAGCGAATATTCGGCACTTGTGACGTGGAGTAATGCACATCGCGTTGCCAACACTCGGACGGCTGCTGCAAGAAAACGTTTTAGAGATAAAGTTTATTCGGCGGCGGCCCAAGCCAGGAAGTTCTCCGACTCGTCGCATGCTGTGCACCAACAGCAGAGTGCTCTTAGACTCTAGAGAAGCCCGGGAAGCGCTGCACTACGTTCCTTCGAAACAACCCCCAGCATTCAACCCGGCTGCTAAAAATCTAGTGATAACCTGGGACATCTTCATGCAAGGTTATCGAACTGTCAACGCTGACAAATGTCAGTTGATATCACAAATACCTGCCAATGATGAGTTCTGGCAATACTTCTCAGACACATTATACAAAATGACACCAGATCAAAAAGTCACCTTCATGAACATATGAACAACGTATTAGAAGAAGGAATAACAGTGGAAGATGTCTGCAAGCACCTGCTACAAAGACAGATTCGAATCACGGTGGATCGACGCAAACTGTTGAGACGTGGTCTGCTCATATTGTTCAACATCAAAGATCATGTGATAACATTCAGCATCAAAACTCACAAAGGTGTGATCCGGACATACGAAATATTTTACCCATTCAACACGTACATAAACACGCAAAACAACACTGCCACTTTCAGTTACGAACATACAGAACTACCAATCTCGAGTGACGATATCGTGATTCTTGCCAAGAAATCCAAGTCGGCTAGCATTCTGTATGATAAATGTATTGTCATTGAATATGAATAATTGGTTGTTCTCCAGGCCATTTGGTCTCAGAACACAATACACCTAGCATTTCACTAAGCGTATTGGTGTTGATTGTTGTCCAGTATAATCTGTTCTTCAAAACATAGTGACCACTCTTCACGAGATTTTAACTTTATGGAGAATCCTGACCTATAAACTCCGGTCGTGTGACCGTTAAAATATACCAGCGTTAGCTGCAGTTCGGTGCGATGCAAGTTTTAACCTGCCGTTTTTGTCCTGTCACTCTCAGGGTTTAATTTAGCGTCGTCCTTCTAGCAGTATACTCTGCCAAGTCACACCCTGTCATCGAGTTAACTACTACTCACACTCGTGTACCGAAAATGCTGACAGGTAGCGGTGCAGCGTTGTCTCACACCCGTCCGCTGTTAATATTATAATATCGGTGCATAATGAAATCAACTACATAAATAATTACAAGTGAAAAAACAACCGTTTTATTTTGAGATCAAAGACATCATCACGCAGTTCATCAGCGCGTTTGATGACATAGTGATTTCCAGACACAATCGTGACAGAGGAGAAGAGCACAAGTTGAATGTGAGATATGTGTACGCTCCGAAACAACGCGTGGTTCATGACATCATCAACAAGGCCAAACACATCAAACTTCCGGTGGTGGCTGTGAACATCAGTAGCGTGTCTAGAGATCCAACCAGAGTGTTCAACAAGATTGCTGGTTCACATCATCCTAGAATAGACGAATTCGCAGGTCATGAAATCACCAACACCACTGACTTTCTCAAACCTCCAGTGCCTATCAACATTGGAGTGAGCATGTCCATCATGACAAGATACCAATCAGACATGGATCAGATAATCAGCAATTTTGTACCATACACCAACCCGTACGTGATCATCTCATGGACCACTCCTGAGGGTGTGTTGCAACAACCACAAGAGATCAGATCACAGGTGTTGTGGGATGGTAATGTGAACATAACTTACCCAACAGAGCTGGACTCTAGCTCACAATACAGAGTTTCTGCAGATGTGGCTTTCACAATCAAAGGATGGTTGTTCAAAGATCAAGCTGATCCCTCTGGTCAAATATTCAAAGTGACGTCTAACTTCACACCAATACTGGACATCGACGACTTATGACAACACTCAATTTATGTTTGTCTAGTGATCAATTGAGTTCAGCATCAGTATCTGGTACATACACACTTGAACATGAATCTGATCTGGGTGTCAAGTATACATCTGTTCAAGGAACTAAAATAACATACAGTGACAAAATAACTAATTTTCTAGGAGGTTCTTGGCGCATTGCCAAGGATTCTAGTCCGTACACATTGTATTACGGTAATGCATCTCGGTCAGAAACAGTACCATTAACCGGTTGGCAGAACCTAGATTTGATTGATTTTGATGGGACAATATTCACCACACCATGTGGTGGTCCGGCCATCACACCCAGTGTATCTCCTAGTATAACTCCTAGTACTACACCTGCCATCACACCTAGCGCTACACCCTCAGCTACTCTACCGGATGTGGGTTTAAACAATACTCACAACACGTTAACTGAGGTGAAGAAGGTGTTTGGCCGGCCAACTATAAATTACGTGAGTCATCTGAATCTCAAATCACATACCGACTACTCAATATTACTCACAGGTTATAGCCTGAATTACACAACGAATGCGTACTTAAGTTGTAACGATGACGCGTATGAAATGGCATTATACGACTCGTACAACTCAACTGAATACCCGCCATTCTCCGGTAAAGAGATTGATTTTACAAAAATATCTGAAAACGAGCTGATAGTTACAATTCCTAAATCTACCAAACCCACCACAATAGATATAATCGTGGCCAATCCTGCAGGGTATGGGAAACTCACACCAGAGTATGAACCTATCAACACCGAGTGGATGGAATATAATATACAGCACTCGACCATTGATATTACTGATAGGTAATCATAAATAATATAAGTCATGGCCGATTATCAGCAGAACAAAGGAAGAGGGCAAACGTTTGGAAGATCGTTGATGAAATACATTGGTAGTAAATTACCATACAATTCAATTGAAACCATTAACAACATCAATGAGATAAACCCTAAGTACAAGCTATTCTATGATAATGGTACCAAGAGAGATGCAATATTAGCCAAGCACTCAATATCACAGCACTTAGGCTCAGACGAACCTATGGGGCAATTGAGCATTGACAAGAATTTTCACAAATTCATGTATGCTAATATCGACCATGACAAAGGAAAACGTCTCAAAGATTACAGAATCATGTCAATGTATTCTGAAGTAGGAGATGCTTTGGATGAAATTTGTGATGATTTTGTTGTTGAAGATGAAGATAACAAAGTAACACGTGTCGCGTTTAGAAACAATGATATAAACAACATGAAGCGGAAAGAAATTGAAGGTGAGTTCATGAAAATTATAAATCATTTTGATCTCGAAAATAAAGGATGGGAGTATATTAGAAGGTTGTTAGTTGATGGAGAGTTATTCTTTGAGCATATATTACATGAAAACCACCCAGACAAAGGGATTTTAGGAATTGTTGAGATACCAACAGAAGTAATGGATCCGGTGTATGATAATATACAAAACAAAATGCTCAAAGGCTTCATCTTAAGACGACCAGTGTTGAACACTCAGACTGGACAAACAGAAAAAATTGAATACGTACCATTTGATCAAAATCAAGTAACATATGTTCATAGTGAGGTTTGGAATGAAGATCAATCCATGAGGTTACCTTTTATTGAAAATTGCCGAAGAGCATACAGGCAGTTATCAATGGTAGAGGACTCGATAGTAATATACAGGTTGGTTAGAGCTCCGGAAAGATTAGTATTCAATGTAGACGTAGGCAACATGGCTCCTCCGAAGGCAGAGGCGTATCTTAAAAAACTGATGCATAATTATTGGAACCGTAAGACATATGACAGATCACAAGGCACAACTATCAATGCTTTTGATCCACAGTCGATGCTAGATGCTTTCTGGTTCGCGAAAAGATCTGGTAGTGAAGGTACAAATGTAACCCAACTTCCTGGAGGTGCTAATCTAGGTGAGCTGACTGATTTGATGTATTTTGTTAAGAAGCTGTACAAGTCCTTGAGAGTACCTGTCAATCGTCTTGAACCAGATTCAACATATCAAGATGATACTAGTGTGTTGAGAGAAGAATTGAAGTTCGCGAAGTTTATTATACGTCAACAAAAACAATTTTCTAAAGGTCTTAAAAATACATTCGTAACACACTTGAAACTCAGAGGATTGTGGGATGATTACGACCTCAAAGAGAATGATTTTGATATTGAGTTCAACCCACCAAGCTCTTTCCATACATTAAGACAACAGCAGATATTCGATGTGAAAGCAAATAACTACAACACCATGTCTGGTAACGAGTTTGTGTCTAATACGTTCTCTCAAAAGAAATATCTCAAATGGGACGACACAGAGGTGATGCAGAACCGAGAGTGGATGAGGAAAGATAGAGAGTTGGCTTTTGAGTTGGCACAGATAGAAGCTTTAGGACCAAATTGGAGAGAGATCATCGCACAACAAGGTGGAGCTGGGGCAGGTGAACCAGGAATGGGTGGAATGGGTGGAATGGGTGGAATGGGAGATACTGCTTTACCTGGAGATACTCCTCCAGCATTTGGAGAGCCTCCTGCTGGAGCTGAAGGTGGAGATACACCTGAACCAATGAGCCCGGGCGGCGATTCAGCACTACCCCAATAACTGATTTTTTCCTCACGCGCTCCATAAATATTAACATATGGCGCAAGTACAAAAACAGTTTGAAGTTGTTGGTGATCTTGTTCTTTCCGGAGCTTCCGTCCGGGAAATATTTGAACCGTTAGGTGTAAAACCACCAGTTAGAGCTATCACGATACCTGGTGGTACTGTTCTTTCTGGAGAAAATGTAACAATACCGTCTCAGACTTTAAATTTAAATGGATCAGAATTAACACTGTCTGATGGAAATACAATTGATTTGGCTAATGCTCTACCAGAACTAGACATACAATCATTAACATTACAAGATGAAATATTGACTATATCACGTGGTAACAGTATAGACTTATCAGAACATAAACAAACATTAACATTATCAGGTGATTCGTTAGTTATATCAAACGGTAACACGGTTGATCTATCTCCAATGAAACAGGACCTGTCAGTTGCTGGTACAGAATTATCAATATCAGATGGAAACACAGTAGATCTTGGTTTTCTGTCTGAAGAGTTAGATGACCAAACATTATCTTTATCTGGAACCACTCTAACCATATCAAATGGTAATGCTGTTGATCTTGCGACAATGCAGCAAGATTTATCCCTTGATGGTACTGACCTATCGATATCAGACGGAAACACAGTTGATCTATCACCAATGAACCAATCTTTAACATTTACCGGAACTGATCTATCAATATCAGATGGAAATACAGTCGATTTATCATATCTAGCTGAAGAATTAGACAATCAACAATTAACATTATCTGGTAATAATTTAACTATTTCAAATGGTAATACAGTTGATTTAAGTTCAACACAATCAGAGGCTGTATCTCCAGTATTTGTTACAAATATAACTAATAACAATGGATTGATCGAAAGAGTGTATTTAGCTGGTACAGTACCAGCTGACCTGATTGTTACCGGTATAACAGTTGATGATGATTCTGATCTAGATGTGACTATCGAATGGGATGGTCCTACAGATGAATGGATGGGGGATGTATATATAAATGATGTACAAGTCTCAAATTCAGATATTAGCCGTATAGGAGACACCAGAAGATTTACAGCTACAGTTAATGTTGATTTAAATGGAGCTGAAAATATAGTAGTTACTGGTAACGGAGGCACACACACCACGTCTGTAACGTTACTAGGTCAAGGACCAGCCATCACAGATGTTACTTTTGGTAATTTACCAACTTATGGTGGTTCACAACAGACAATGTTTCTTGATGGAGATGATGTTGAGATCATAATAACATTTGACGGTACAGATGTTACATCCGTATCATTAGACGGTGGTAATGACACAGCTACTAGGAGCATTACAGATCAAGCAGTAACTGTTACAGACAATGGAGACGGCACAAGTAGTGTGACTCTTATCGAGCCAGTTGACACAACGTTATCATCTGTAACCAGTGTACCTGTTAAAATTTCTGCTAAGAATAGTTTTGGTACTGAAGGTGACGAACATACATCAACAGCCACAATACCAGTACGTCAAGGACCAGAGGTTACAAATGTAACGTTTGGTGCTTATCCTGGAACTCAGACAGAGCTCAAAGATAACGACAGCATTTCCATGACTGTCACGTTTGATACGAACAATGTATCTCAAGTGCAGTTGCAGAGTGGAGGTAGTTACGCCGCGGCTTCCCAGACAAAAAACGTAAATCCAAATACATTGTCTGCATCAACGACTATAACCATAGATACGTCCGTGACAACTGCTCAAGACCAACCAGTTCGAATCAGGGCACGTGGAGGTAACAGCAATTATGGTAACTATACTAATAGTACTGAAACATTGAAGGTTAATAATGCAGGACCAACGTACAGTGGTTTTTCAGTGTCTTATCCAGCTAGTCAGACAGCACTCAAAGACGTTGAGACTGCTGACGTTAATTTAACGATCGCGAGTGTAGGGGCTAGCCCAACATACACGTATAGTGATCCACGAGGAGAGATAACAATACCAAATACAAGTACCTACGCTCAAAGCAAAACAGTTACATGCAACAACACCGGTGCTTATAATATATCCGGAAACAATTTTAGAGTTGTAGTAAACAGACAAGAGAATGATAAGACGACAACTTATTCATCCGGTGTGGTTAAAATTGCTGATTCATTACCAACTCTTTCAGTTTCTGTACCGCATACTAGATTACGATCTGGTGGTGATGAAAACACATCTACACAAACATATCAAGTAACAGTCACTTCAAATCAAGAGTTAGAATCATTCGCGATGAATGCTGCTGGTTCTGCTGGTACGTTGCTTGGTTCTTGGCAATCCTCAAACAGCAACAAAACGTGGAGAAGGAACATTCAAGTCTCAGATTCAGACCTCAAAGGAACATTCAACTGGACAGGTACTGCTGCTGTTAATTTAGCAGACAGCACGCAGAACACAATCAATTCCGGATCAACATACACACTTGGAGGATTCGTTCAAAGAAGTTTAACAGTGGCTGCGTTATCGAGAACAAGAGCTCTCGGAACAGCTGTTGGTGACCCAACAGAACTTACAGTGAGTGAAACATTCAGAGGTAGTATAACGTTTGACAGTACTATAGCTGATGGAGCAACATTAGATGCTGACATAAGTACTGGTGTGGATGTCTCGAGTAAATTTACTATAGTTGATTCAACGGATCCAACCACGGTGGATTATGGTGGTGACACTATATTTTATCTAGACCGAGTAGCGGTGAACAACAATGTTTCCGGAACATCGGTCATAACAATAGAGGAGGCTGTATAAGATGGGTGCTTTCGAAGATTTCATACAGGACGAATTACCTCTTAGACAGGTAGTAGTTAAAGCATCCGGTGACCCAACAACTGGAGATGGTTACATCGCAGCTATAGGTACATATTATCTTGACACAGACAACAATTTCAAGAGATATGAAAAAATTGGCAGTGGTAACAATGACTGGAGAGCAGTTCCAACATCCAGCAGCTCTGGTGGTGTTGAAACAGATTCTATATTATTCGCAGATGATTCTGAAATAACAACCATAACTGTCGCTGGTCTCAACAACACACAAGTAGTTGACAGTTTCAATATATCTGATTTCAGATCCGCGAAGTATATAATCAATGCTGTTGGAGCAAGCACAGTACATTGTTCAGAAATGTTGCTTCTCGCTAAAGATGATGAAGTGTTGATAACACAATATGGTGTGTTAGGAGATTCTGATGCAATTGAATTCTCAGCTGATATTGACAATGGTGTTGTATCGTTATCTGGTACCACCACAGTCGCAATGAATGTGTCATTGTACAAATTCTCACTTAGTTAAACTATCAACTAACATTTGTTTTATTTTAGCTTTGATTTGATCATTCGCGTGGTACCATATCCATGCATCTGTTTTTTTCATTTGACTGATCTCATCTTCTTTTGACTGTATAGTTTTTTCTATATATTTGAGATGACCATCTCTTAAATTGGGTGTGTCTAATCCTAGACTGTCACACATATCAAATAGAGATATCAAATCACCACTCTCTTTAGCTCGTGTGGCTTGTCTCATGAGTCTTTCAGATTCCTCATCTTTGTTTGTTTTGTCCGGGTGTACTTGCTTGGCTATATCTCTGTACATGTGCTTGATAACAGATGGTTGTTCTTTTTTTGGTTTCACATTGTTTTTAGGAGGAATTTTACATTTTTTAGTATCTTCCGCAGTCTCGGGCTTTAACACGTTATTCTCACTGTAAACACGAGCCACGTAACTGTTCCACTCAACCTTACAAGTTGAAAAAATTTCTTTAACTTCTTGAAGCTCAAGATCTACGTATCGCGCCTTTAAAATAGTTTTTTTAATTTTAGTTTTCATTTTATGGTGCGCAACCTAAAAAAATACCACGTGGTTGCTATAAATAATTATGTTATGAGTAGTAAATTCATAGTTGAAGGTGGCCTGAGTATTCCCTCAGGAAAAAAATTAGAGTTATCCGGAGTCGAATTGACCGGTATCTCCAACGACACAGCGTTGGCAGGTGCAAGTCAAACCGAAATGGTAACTGAGTATGCTGTAAAAAGCTATATTGATAGTAACAATCAGTTCACATTGTCTGATGGTGTTAACACAACTAGCATAGATGCTACTGAAACATTGTTAACATCTGACGATAACGCAATGACCATCACAGTTAGTGATAACGCTGTTGGTTTCGCGATTGATGTTGATGGTAGTTCGATCGAAAAAGATGCGGCTAATGGTCTTCAAGTTAAGGCTCTTGGTATCGCAACCGGAATGTTAGCTGCTGACGCAGTTACAAGTGGCAAAATCGCTGATGACGCTATAGATAGCGAACACATCACCGATGGTTCCATCGATCTGGCTCACATGTCTGTTAATTCAATTGACAGTAATCAGTATGTTGATGGTTCTATCGACACAGCTCACATTGCTGACAGTCAAATCACATTGGCCAAAATGGCTGATGAGTCTGTTGACAGTGATCAATATGTTGATGGTTCTATCGACACAGCGCATTTCGCTGCTGGTT
>MDTB01157255.1_pt1 | contig 12445 bp, 15 predicted proteins | sample 811161 | NCBI WGS metagenome assembly MDTB01 (sample SAMN05326650, study PRJNA326480) | marine metagenome | isolation source: seawater | place: Mediterranean Sea | collected 2009 | reverse complement strand
CTCCTGCAGTAATGAATAGAAAATCATCTTTTATTACAAGTCTAGATCCAAAATGATAACCAGAGTTAATTGGTGGTTCGGCTCTAAAAATATTTTTAAAATTTAGATTTTCATAGTTAAAAATAGCAGAAGCTACTGAAGTGCTTGATTTACCGTTTCCTCTATTTTCTGAGTAGGAAACAAAGATTATTTCGTTAAAATAAAGAATTTCAAGCAACCCTCCTTGTCCATCTTCTAATACATCTAAATTATGTTTTATTTTTTTGATTTTATTATCTTTAAGGTTTGCCAATAAAATTTGGCCTGATTTCTCAGTTATTAAAATTTCATCTTCATTTTTAAAAGTTAAACTCCATGGACTATTTAAACCTGAAATTAATTGATTTAATCTAAAATCTTCTGATCTGAGATTTAAGGTCTGAATTATAATAAAAATTGAAATTAAAATTATTTTTTTCATTTTACTAAAATAAACAACTTATTTTTATTAGCAAATTGTATTGCTCTTGCTTTATCTAAAAATATATTACTTTTGTGTTTTAAAACTATACCTTTAAGACCAGCTGATTTACATTGTTTTAACGTATCTAAACCAACGGTTGGTAGATCAATTCTTCTATCTTGTTTTTTTTTTGGAAATTTTACCAAAACACCGTTTTTTTTATTTTTTAGTTTTTTTATATTTTTAAGCAAATTTTGTGTTCCTTTTCTTTTTTCTAAAATGACCGAATTATTTCTTCCAATCGCGCCTTGTATATGACTGTAAGGCTTTGATTTTTTAAGATCTCTGATTGCATTTTTTATATCTCTTTTATCAACGGAATCTGGTTTATGATTCGAATAATTTCCTCTTGATAAATTAAGCTCCGGTGTAAAAAAAGTTGAGCTTATCGTTTTTATTCCCTCTTTTTTTAAGATATTAATTATTTCTTTTAATATTGCTGCATCACCAATTTTTGCTTTTTTTAGAATATTAGATATGTATAAAATACCTTTTAAATCTAAACTAAGTTTTGAAAAATTTGGTTTATCTACTTTCCCAGCAAACAAAACTTTTTTACAATTATTTTTTTTTAAAATAGATATTATTTTTCCAAATTGACCAATTGAAACTTTGTGAGAGTTTTTGTCTTTTTTAAAAAAATTTTTTTTAGTTAAATCAATTATTATATATTTTACTTCATTTTTTATTTTTTTATAGATGTATTTTGGAAAATCAGTTTCCCCAAAAATTAGACCAATCATAATTTTATTTTTGAAAAGTACAGATAGGTCTTTTTTTATCCTTTTCTATAAATTTGATAACCTCAGTTACTAATTCGTTATCTTTGTACTCTCCATTAATTTTACTCAAATTTTCATGTAAATTTTTTGCTGAAAAAATTTCTTTATAGGCTTTATCTAAACCCATTATTTTTTTATTTTCATATTTTTTTCTTCTAAGGCCAATTAAATTTATTCCTTGTAAGAAGTTTCTATTACCAATCGATAGGGCAAATGGTGTTACATCATTTAAAACTCCAGTCATACCACCAATCATTGCAAGCCTACCTATTCTAGTAAATTGTTGTACAGCTGAATTTCCACCAATCACCACATTGTCTTCAATAGTTACATGCCCTCCTAAAGGAACATTATTAGCAATAATTACATTGTTTCCAATTTTACAATCATGTGCAACGTGTGAAGAAATCATAAGTAAACAATTGTTGCCTACAATAGTTTTTGAACCACCGCCCTCAGTACCCGGATTTATAGTAACATACTCTCTAATAAGATTATATTCGCCAATTGATAAACTATTTTTTTCATTTTTAAATTTAAGATCTTGAGGCTGAGTTCCTATGCTAGCGAAAGGAAAAATTTTAGTTCCTCTTCCAATTTTTGTAAAACCTTCAATATGAACGTTTGATACAAGCTCAACTTCATCGTCTAATTCAACATTTGGCCCCACATAACAAAATGGTCCAATTTTAACTTTGTCTGAAATTTTTGCTTTTTTATCTATTACGCTTGAGTTGTGAATCATTCTTTTCTATCCACTATGGTAGCTGACCATTCAGCATCCGCCATTCGTTTTTCATCAACTTTAGCAGTTCCTTTATATTTCCAAACTCTACCGTGTGATCTTATTGCCTCTATTTCTAAATGAAGTTCACAATCAGGAATAACTGGATTTCTAAATCTCGCTTTATCCACACCCATTAGATAAACAAGTTTATTTTGGTATTCTTTTGGATCAATTCCATGAGCCGTAAGTGCTGCTGCTGCTTGACCAAAAGCTTCAACTATTAGAACTCCTGGCATTACAGGTTGACCAGGAAAATGTCCCTGAACATAAAATCCATTTTTTTTTACATACATTATTGCTGTAGCAGATTTAAGAGGAACGATTTTCGTTAACTTGTCAATTAAAAGCATAGGTTCTCTATGTGGTAATAGACTCTCAATTTTTTTTTTATCTATTTCTGTTGTTGACATTATTTTTTTTTCAAAAATTTTTTTAATGAGACAGCGGGATATCCCATTAATGTTTGATTATCTTCTACATTTTTTATAACTCCGCTACCTCCTGCAATTTTTACATTATTTCCGATCTTTATGTGTCCTGAAATACCTGCTTGCCCCCCTATTGATACGTTGTTTCCAATTTTTGAACTTCCTGCAAAACCAACTTGACCAGCAATCATACAATTAGATCCTATTTTAACATTATGAGCTATATGAACTTGATTATCTAAATAAGTATTTTCTCCTATAATTGTATTATCAATTGAACCTCTATCTATAGTACAGCCTGTTGCTATTTCAACATTGTTATTAATCAATACACTTCCAATATGAGGAAATTTAATATTTTTATTTTTTAATGGTATAAAACCGAATCCTTTTTGACCAATTTTTGAATTATCTTGTATTACCACATTGTCTCCAATTATTGAGTTTTTTATTATAACTCCAGATCCTATTACACATTTTTTTCCAATTACAACATTACTTTCAATTATAGAATTAGTACCTATTACGGTTTCTTTACCAATTTTTACTTTTTTTCCAATTAAAACATTATTACCAAACTTTACTTTTTTAAATTTGCTTTTAATGGGTAATTTAAGTGATAAATCTGGATAATCTATGTCTGCATACGGATAGATTAATTTAATAACTCTTGCAAGCTCAAATAAAACATTGGGCACAACAATTTTAACTAAGTTGCTAGATAAATATTTTTCTAAATTTTTATTTGTTATACATATTTTTGCTTTTGTAATTTTTAAATCATTAATATAGTTTATTGAATCAAAAAAAGTGATATCATCTTTTGAAGCAGAAATAAGAGGTTTTATTGAGTTTATTGTAAAATTTTTGTTAATCTTAAGGTTTGGGAAAATTTTTTTTATTTTAATATTTTTTTTTTTAAAAAAAATATTTAACTTCATGTTGTTTATTTAAGATTTATTGATTTCAGATTTTTGTTAAGCAAAACTAAAATGTCTTGTGTAATGTCAAGTTCCTCATCTCCTAATAATACACTTTTTTTATCTAGAACAATTTTTATATTATTTTTAACCATATAGTTTTTAACAATAGGATTTAATTTATCTAAAAGCACCTTTCTAGCTTTGTTTCTTTTTAGTGAGATATCTTCTAGTGTTTCGTTTCTTCTCTTTTGTAAACCTGCTACTTTTGATCTTAAAGAGGTAATCTTTTTTTTATATTCCTCAGGAGATAAAATTTTTTTTGTTGTATTATTTCTTTTTCTTCTTTCTGAAGTTGAGCTTCTTCATTTTTCAATTTTTTAACTCCTTCTTCTAGTTGTTTTTTTAGAAATACATTCGCCTTTTTTCCGGCATCACTTTGATCTAAAATATATTTAAAATCTAAATAATTGGTATCTGCAATTAAATATGTTTGATTTATAAAAAAAAGTATAATTACTAAAGATATTTTTTTATATATTTTCATAGTTTAAAATGTTGTTCCAAGATTAAATCTAAAGCTCTCTGTTTTATCAGTATCTGCTTTTGAGAGATTTTGAGAAAATACAAATGACATAGGACCGAGTGGTGAGATCCAGTTAAGTGTTGCTCCAAAGGTTGACCTTAATTCGTTACTGTCATCAATATTTTTATCATAATCAACTCCCCAAACACTTCCAAAATCTAAAAAAGTACCGGCATCTATGTTTGTATTTTCTGGAAATACGTTAGGAAGATTTGCTTCAAAACTTAAAGCTGCAGCATAATTTCCGCCAACATGGTCGTTTCCGTCAATAGGTCCGACTTTACCTTTTTCAAAACCCCTTAATCTCTTACCTGATAAATTTCTTCTTTTACTTAATCTAACATCATCCGAGCCAAGACCATTAATAGCTGAAATATATAATTTACCAGCACCAACAACATTTTCTGTAAATGTTTTGTACGCGCTATGTGAAAATGTATTGGTAATAAATGACTTATCTGCATAAACAGGCAGTGATTGAGAAAAACTAGTTATACCGCCGCTTGATGGCATAAAAGCTCTATTTCTTAAATCATATGTAAAACCATAGTTAGCGGCTAATTCATTAAATGTCCCACTTTGTTTTTTTAGAGTGGCTGAAGCATTTCCTTGAGTTCTTAAATCATCATAAGAAAAACTTGTGCCCACTGAAGCTTTTAAGTTTTTATATTGTTCAAATGAAGTTCCAATACCAGCTGATATAACTGAATTTTCATATCCTTGAGTAGGTTTATCGTTACTCTCGTTTTTTAAAAAATAATTTAGTGAATTTCCTAAAAAATCATAGTTGGGATCAGAAATACTCACTATTCCGCTAAGAGATTCTTCATCTGCATCAATTTGAAACTCAACAGATTTGCCGGTGCCTAGCCAATTGTTTTCTTTTACTCCAAACGCTATAGCACCACCAGATGTGCCTACTCCCGCTCCTGCTGAAATTTCTCCCGTGGGTCTTTCTTCGACAGTTATATCAATTATTTTTAAATTATCTTCACTTCCATTAGTGGTCTCATACTTTACGTCTTTAAAAATATTTCTAGCTTTAAGTTTAGAAATAGTTTTTTCAAGATTTATATTAGTGAAAGGATCGCCTTCATCAATTAAAAACTCTCCCCTAATAACATTTTCATTAGTTACTGTGTTTCCTTTTACATTAATTCTTTCTACCAATTTTTTTTCACCTTCAAATATATTAAATATAATATCAATAGATGCAGCATTAATTTGCTCTTGAACATTATGTTCTACAAACTGTAAGTTATTGTTAGAAATAATTTCATCAATTTCATCTAATATTGTTTTTATCTTGAATGGAGAATAATATTCACCAGAAAATTTTTTATAAACGGTCTCTAGTGGGAAAAATATTTTTTTATCAAAAACATTATCTAAATTTGTAGTAATTTTTCCGATTAAAAATCTTTCTCCTTCATCGATTGAATAGATTAGTTCTGCTTGCTCTGAATTGATAATTTTTGCTAGATTTGAATTTATCTTTACATCATAAAATCCTAAAGACTTATAATAATTGTTCAAAAGTCTTTTGTCTAAATTTATTAAATTTTCACTCAGGACTGTATTTCTAGAAATCACTTTCCAAAATTTACTTTCTTCACTAGCTATTACGTCTTTAAGTCTTTTACTTCTTACACTATCATTGCCCAAAAAATTTATTTTCGAAATTTTTGTTTTCTTGCCTCTCTCTATTTCAAATAATAAATCAAAATTTTCTTCATCAATTTTATTTATTTTAGCTTCAACACTTGCAAAATTATAACCTAGGGAAGAATAAAGACCCTTTATAATATTAATGTCTTTAGCTAAATTAGATTTGTTTAGTGAGTTATTTTGTTTTGAATTAATTAATTTTTTTATTTCTTCACGGAATTTATTACTTTTTTCACCAACTATTACAAGTTGATTAATTGTTGGGTATTCTTTTAAATTTATAATAATTTTATTATTCTCGTAAACTAATTGAACATCTTCAAAAAAACCGGTCTCATATAAATTTTTTAAAATTCTATCAGAATTTTTTTCAGAAAATTTTTTTATCTGATTAATTTCTCCATATATTTTAATTGTCTCGTCAGATACTCTTTTATTTCCATTGATTATTATCTCATCAATATTTTCGGCTTTCAAAGGATTAAACAAAATTAAAAATAGACAAATATATTTATAAATTTTTTTCATAATATTTATTAATTTTAATTTTTGTTGTTTGTTTAGCCCAATTGTTAATTTTATTGATTTGTTTTAAGTTTTTTGGTTTTTTTATAGCATATTTCAAATAATTTCTATCCCTAAGTATAGCTTCAATTATAAAAGGAATGGCTAAAAAAGGCACTTTATTTCTTAGAAAATGATCTACTAGAACCTCATTTGATGCATTTATTATTATTGAAGAAGAGGAAAATTTATTCAGTTTATCAATTAATTTTAAAATTGGAAAATTATTTTTATCTGGTAATAAAAAAGACAAGTTCTCAATTTTTTTTTTGTAATTTTATCAACTAAAAAATTATTTATATTAAAATTATCTTCAAATATTGCGTTTCCAATAGGAATTAACATTGATGTATCATGATAAATAAATTTGCTGATACCATTTTTAAAAGTTACTATTGCATGTACTAAAGATTGAGGGTGTATTAAAATTTGTAATTTATTATTAGGAATATTAAAAAGTTTTTGTGCTTCGATTAGTTCTAAAATTTTATTCATTAATGTCGATGAGTCTACTGAAATTTTTTTTCCCATTTTCCATTTAGGATGTTTTAAGGCTTGCTGAGGTTTGATTTTTTTTAATTGATGATATTTAAATCCTAAAAATGGTCCACCTGAAGCTGTAAGATAAACTTTTTCAATTTCTTTTAAACTAATATTTTCAAGTAATTTTAAAATTGAAAAATGTTCAGAGTCAATTGGTATAATTTTAGTTTGGTATTTTTTTGAATTCTTATAAATTAAGTTCCATCCACAAATTATGGACTCTTTGTTTGCAAGAAGCATTTTTTTACTTTTTTTTATCATTTCAATAGTTGGCTGAAGTCCGTCTATACCGGGTATTGCTAAAATTGTTATATCTGATTTTTTTTTAATATATTTTAAATCTAAACTATTTAAAATTTTAGTGCTATGTCTTTTAAATTTTTTTAAAATTTTTTTGTAAATTTTTTTATCGAAAACAATAAAATAGTTAGGTTTAAATTCTTTAATTTGTTTACAAATTAAACTATAATTTTTATTAGAAGAAAAAATATAAGGTTTAAGAATTTTTTTTTTTTTTATGATTCTTAAAGATGTTCTGCCTATTGAACCAGTAGATCCTAAAATCGATATTAATTTGACCATTTAATAAATTATATTTAGAGTTATAAATCCAATAGGTAAGCCTAATAATATTCCATCTATTCTATCTAAAACACCACCATGACCTGGGAAAAAATTTCCTGTGTCTTTTATTTTAGCTTTTCTTTTTAAATATGAAAAAAATAAATCTCCTAATTGACAAAAAATTGAAGTCACTAAACCAATAATAATTACCTGAAAATTATTAAGGGAAATAAAGTATGAAAAAAAAAATATGCATAAGTACAATTGTACAAACTAATGAACCTATTGCCCCAGAATAAGTTTTATTTGGACTTATCTTAGTTAGTCTTGGTCCTTTAAAAATTTTACCAAAAATATACCCTCCTAAATCTGAGGCTACACAACCTAATAAAATAACAAAAAGTATGAATTTTAATTGTATAAAATTATTTAAGATAAAAAACATTACGCTAAATAGAAAAATATAAGAGATAAATAAAAAACTAGAAATTGCTATAAATATTTTATTTCTTAAAATTTTATTTATTATTTTCAAAAATTCTAAAACTGAAACTACACTTAATAAAATAAGACAATAGACTAAAATAATATCATAATTCAATATCAGTAAAACTAATAGTAAAAGAGCTAAAGATGTTAAAAATCTTTTTAAAAAATTATTTAAAATCATAATCCACCATAATTTCTTTTAATTTTTTTGTATTGAATAATAATTTTATATAAATCTTTTGAGTTAAAATCTGGCCAAAGTTTTTTCAGAAAAAAAAGTTCAGTGTATGCTATTTGCCATAATAAAAAATTACTTAATCTTTGAAATCCGCCTGTTCTTATTAAAATATCAGGATGAGGCATATTTTTTGAGTATAAATTTTTTTCAAATTTTTTTATTGTGAAATTATTATGTGTTTTTTTTATAGCTTTAATTATTTCTCTTCTTGAACCATAATTAATTGCTAAATTGACAATTATTTTTTTATTTTTTTTCGTAAGATTAGCAGTTTTTTTTAATATTCTATTTAAATCATTTGAAAGTTTTTTAATTTCACCAAAGAAATTTACTTTTATACCCTGTTTGAAAATATTTTCTATTTCTTTTGCGAAATAATTTTTAATCAGTTTAAATAAATAACTTTTTTCACTTTCTGGTCTTTTCCAGTTTTCAGTCGAAAAAACATAAAAAGTAACAATAGGAATTTTAAATTTGATTGATGCTTTTACAATTTTTTTAACTGTTTCTACTCCCTTTAAATGGCCAAATTTTCTTCCTCTACCTTTTTTTTTACCCCACCTTCCATTGCCATCCATAATAAAGGCAATATGGTTGAGTTTGTTCATATCTGAAGTATCTCTTTTTCTTTTTCTGATGAAATCTTCTCAATATTCTCGATATTTGTATCAGTGAGCTTTTGTATATCTTTTTCAAAGTTTTTATTATCATCCTCTGAAATTATTTTATCTTTTAATTTTTTTTTAAGTTCTTCGTTAGCCTCTCTTCTTATATTTCTTATAGCTACTTTACTTTTTTCAATCATGTTTTTAAGTATTTTTATAAGATCTTTTCTTCTTTCTTCCGTCAAGTCTGGGATCTTTAGTCTAATCACTTGTCCATCAATTTGAGGATTTATTCCAAGTTCAGATTTTTGAATTGCACTTTCTATTAAATTGATATTACTTTTGTCCCACACTTGAATTGATATTAGTCTTGCTTCTGGAACGCTTACAGTTGCTAGTTGATTTATTGGCATTAATTGTCCATAAATGTCTACTTTAATAATATCAAGCATATTTGTGTTTGCTCTTCCAGTTCTTAGAGCTGATATGTCTTTTTTCAAAGAGATTATACTTTTATCCATTTTCAAAGAATAGTTTTTTTGATTAAACTCTTCACTCACTTCAAACTCCTTCACCAACTTTGTATCTTATAAAATTTAATATTTTAAGTTCTTTGTCTAATGAGTTTTCTTTCAAAATATCTGAAACTTTTTTTTTGGGGTCCATAATCCAATCTTGACTTAAAAGTGAATTATCACTTAGAAACTTTGAAATCTTACCTTTTGAAATTTTCTCAATCATCTCATTAGGTTTACCAGAATTTGCAATTTCTGCTTTTATTATTTCAAGTTCTTTTTCTACTAATATTTTATCTATATTATCTTTTTCAATTGCTAAGGGATTTGAGGCAGCAATATGCATAGCTATTTTTGTGCCAATTTCGGAGTTTTTTTCTTTTAAAATTCCATCTAATTTTACAACAGAAATTATCTTACCAATACCTTTTTCTAATGCAGAGTGAACATAATAAAAATTAATTCCATTCGAATTATCAAAGTAATTAGATCTTCTTATAGTTATTTTTTCACCAATTTTAGCAATTAAATTCACTAAGTTATCTTTAACTAAGCTGCCATTAATCATTTTACTTTCATTTAATTTTTTTAAGTCTCCTTTAACCTTATAATTAATTTCAGAAAGTTCTTTGCAAAAAGCAATGAAGTCTTTATTTTTTGCTACAAAGTCTGTTTCGCTGTTTATTTCTATTAGAGAAACTTCTCCCTTTTCTTCTCTTACCAGTGCTAATCCCTCAGATGCGGTTCTGCTCATCTTTTTTGAAGCTTTGGCTATACCTTTTTTTCTTAAAAATTCTATTGATTTCTCTAAATCGCCTTGAGTTTCATCAATCGCAATTTTACAGTCTTTAAAACCTACTCCAGTTAATTCTCTTAATTTTTTTATATTGTCTAATAAATCTTTATTTGACATTTTATTTAATCTGTAATTATTTTTCTTTTACTTTGCTTGATTTCTTAGTTTCAAGAAGTTGTGCTGAGTCTTTTATAAATTTTTCAGCTTCTTTAATCGTGTTTTTTATCAATTCACAATATAAATTAATTGATCTTCTTGCATCATCATTGCCTGGTATTGGAAAATCTATACCTGTCGGATCTGAATTAGTGTCTAAAATAGCTATAATTGGAATGCCTAATTTTTTTGCTTCTGCTACCGCTAAAGACTCGATATTTGTATCAATTATAAAAATTAAATCGGGAGTTTTCTTCATTTCTGAAATTCCGCCTAAAGATCTTTGTAATTTTTCTTTTTCTTTGCCAAATTTTAATATTTCTTTTTTTGTGAAACCAAGATTTTCTTTTGACAACTGGTTATCAAGCTGTTTTAATCTTTTGATTGAGTTTTGTATCGTATTCCAATTTGTAAGCATGCCGCCGAGCCATCTATAATTTACGTAAAATTGATTAGTCTCTTTAGCTAAATTGCTTATTTGTTCTGATGCTTGCTTTTTTGTTGAAACGATTAATAATTTACCACCGCTCGAAATAACTTTATGAACTTCTACTAAAGCATTTTTTATATAATCAACTGTTTGGGTTAAATCTATTATATGAATTGAATTTTTTTCACCAAAAATAAATTTTTTCATTTTTGGATTCCACCTTAATGTTTTATGACCAAGGTGCACGCCTGCTTCTAGAAGTTGTTTTATGTCTATTTTTGGTACGTTCATAGTTTTCCCGGTTAATCCACCACAGTAATTCCAAATTATTTGGACCGGTAGGGCTTTGCCCTTTTAACTGTGTGCGAAATTAGAAACACATATATACAATCAAGCTAAAAAATCAACTATCTAAACTATTATTTTTTCTACGTAATTCTTGGTTTTTAAGGCTTTAAAGTGACTTAGGTCAAACTTCCTATTTGTATCAAGACAATAAAGAGCTTTTTTACTTTTGTTTTTAATGACTAAATTAATTGTAGTTTCTCCTTTAGCAGATAGTAAGTCTTTTATTTCGTTAATATTATAATTTGCTTTAAGTTCAATAGTTACTTTTGAGTATGGTTTATTAATCAAATCATCTAGATTTATTATTTTTCTTATGTTCACTCTTTTCTTAACATTATCATTATCACTAGTGTCTTTTTGAAGAGTAAGAACAAATGTTTCTGACTCTTTTAATTTTTCTCTGTTAGAAACTAAGATTTCTGCAAATAAAAATAACTCAAACTCAGAATTTTTATCACTAAATTTCACAATGGCATAAGGTGTTCCTTTTGCACTTTTCTTTTCCTGCATAGACATAATAGTTCCAGCGACCAATCCTTCTTTATCATTGTTTTCGAAAAATTCGTTATAGGCTTTAATATTTAATTCATTTAAAATATCATCATATTCATTTAGTGGATGGTCAGTTAAATAAAAACCTATTGACTTAAACTCCTCCGCTAGAAGTTCTTTTTTCTTCCAAGCAATAGATGATTCAAAATCAAAACTTTCCTTTTTATTTTCTTCATTGATAAAAAGATTTGTTTGATGACTTTCTTTGTCCTCATTTATGTGTTTAACGCTTTGAATAATTTTTGGAATTGAGACAATAATTTTATTTCTATCTTTTTCAAATTCATCAAATACCCCAGCTTTTACTAAACCTTCTAATTGTAGTTTATTTATATCTTTTGAATTAACTCTATTAATAAAATCAGTGAAAGATTTAAATTTTCCGTTTTTTTCTCTCTCGTTTACAATATTTGATATAGCTTCAAAACCAACATTTTTTATAGCTCCTAATCCATAAAAAATTTTTTCATCTATGGCTCTAAAATCTGGAAAAGATTTATTAATTGATGGATTAACAATCTCAATATTTAGTTTTTTAAGCTCTTCTACAAACTCTCTCAATTTTGAAGTGCTTGTAAGTTCTGTAGACATTGTAGCCGCAATAAAATCTTCCTTATAATATGTTTTTAAAAAGGCTGTTTGATAAGCTATTAAAGCATAAGCTGCTGCATGACTTTTATTAAATCCATACTGCGCAAATGGTTCAATTTTCGTAAAAACAAAGTTTGCAACATCTTTTTCGATACCGTTTTTAATAGCTCCATTGATAAATCTTTCTTTTTGTCTATCAAGTTCAGCTTTTTTTTTCTTTCCCATAGCTCGACGTAATATGTCTGCTTCACCTGCTGTGAATCCTGCAAGAGTTTGAGCTATTTGCATTACTTGCTCTTGATAAATAATTATTCCATAAGTAGATTTTAATATTTCTTTAAGTGTTGGATGAATATAATCAGGCTCCTTAATCCCATTCTT
>MDTB01001076.1_pt1 | contig 12445 bp, 13 predicted proteins | sample 811161 | NCBI WGS metagenome assembly MDTB01 (sample SAMN05326650, study PRJNA326480) | marine metagenome | isolation source: seawater | place: Mediterranean Sea | collected 2009 | reverse complement strand
GACAATGCTATACTAGTAATCAAATTTGATGATACTGATTTTGATTACTCAGCAGCACTTTTTGAGTCAATATCTAATGCACTCGAACAGATGCCATCAGCTGGCTTTGAAGTTGTTGCTGTAAGTCCTACTGGTGGGGCTAGCTTTGCTGATAAAGCGAGACAAAGAGCTTCAGACGTCTTTAATAAGATTGTTGAAATGGGTGTCCCATCTGAACGACTGTCGCTAACATCTTCAAATAGTACAACAGCTGAGACCGAAGAAGTTCATATTTATTTAAAAAATTAATTCCTTAAATCATATATAACTAAATAAAAAAATTGTATCATTTCGAGATGCTAATTAAATATATGAAAGTTGCAATTTTTCTTTGTTAGCTTAACTCTAATCGGTAAATTATCAATAAGTCTGACACCATCAATTCTTGCAGCAACAAAGATTCTACATCTTGATGGACTTTGATCTAATTCTTCTAAATTCTTTTCTTTAAGTATCTTTAAATAATCAACACTTTCAAAACCATAATCAATTATTTTTTTGTGGTAAAAAAACAATCTTTCTTGATTAAATTTATTTTTTTCAATTTCTGATAAAATCATATTTAAAGTTTTAAAAATTAATTTAGCTAAATTAAAATTTATTTTTGAAAGAAGACTATTTCTTGATGACAAGGCTAAACCAGAATCTTCTCTAATTGTTGGTCTCATCGAAACCTTTATATTCATGGAATTTTTTTTTAATAATTTCTTGATAATTAAAACTTGCTGGAAATCTTTTTCTCCTAAGGTGATTATATCAGGCTCAATTAACCTCAAAAGTTTATACATAACAGTTACAACTCCCAAAAAATGACCAGGTCTGTTATTACCGCAGAGTTTACTGAATAATTTATCTTTATAATTTAAAATATTGTTGAACTTAACAAAACCTCTTTTTGGAACAAAAACTATATCTGCTTTTAATTTATTCAACAAATTAAGGTCCTTTTTGAGTGTTTTGGGATAACTTTTAAAATCATTAGTATCATCAAATTGTAATGGGTTCACAAAAATACTTACAACTGACAAGTGATTATTTTTTTTAGCAAATCTTAATAAACTCAAATGACCTTCATGTAAATTACCCATTGTTGGAATAAAGTTAATTAATTTTGTATTACTTTTATTTTTCAGTTCATTTTTTAAAATTTCTTCATCTTTTATAATCATTCTACTTGTAATAATTTTTTTTTATTGGATATTTACGCTTTTTCACATCATCAGAAAATTTTTTAAAAGCATTAGAAATTATTTCTTTAAGATTTACATACTTTTTTAAAAATTTTGATTCAAAATCTGTTAAACCCAATAAATCTTCTGCAACAAGAATTTGTCCATCACATCCAGATGTTGCCCCAATACCAATAATAGGAACAGTTGAATTTTTTAAAAGTTTATCAACTAATGAATGAACAGTACATTCAATAACAATTGAAAATACACCTGCATTTTCCAAACTTTTTAAATCTTTAAATATTTGATTTTGTTCTTTTTTTGTTTTGCCATAAACATAATATTTTCCATTAGATTGTTGTGGTAACATACCAATATGACCCATAACATTTATATTCTTTCTAACTAAATAATCTACTGTATCAAATATTTGTTCTCCTCCCTCAAGTTTAACTGCATCTGCTCCTGACTCAGATAGTATTCTGATAGAATTATCATAAGCAACTTTCTTATTAGTCTCGTATGTTCCATATGGCATATCAATCACTATAATTGCATCTTTTGTATTTTTAACTACTGCTTTTGCATGCTCAATAATTATGTCAATAGTGACCTCCCGAGTGGATTTATGACCATATAGGACTGGGCCCACCGAATCACCAACTAAAATTAAATCTACAAATTTGTCTGCTATTTTTACAATTGGAGCAGTATATGATGAGATACAAACTATTGGAGATTTTTTATTTTTTAAACTATCTAATTTTTTAATTTTTTTTTTAAGCATTTGTGAAAAAATTTATATAGAAATAATATTTAATCTAAAATTTACTATACTTTTAAAATGAAAAAAAAAATAAGATATTTTGTAATTTTTGCTTTATTGATTTCTAGTTCAAGTAATACACAAGAAAAAACTGGGTACATTGACCCTGAGCCTTATCAATCAGAAGCTAATTATAATAATAAAAATCTTGAGTCATCGGAAATTATAGTTGTTACTGCAAACGATTATGCCACAAAAGTTGGTTATGATATTCTAAAAAAAGGCGGAAATGTTATAGACGCAGCAATTTCTATACAAATGATTCTGGGTCTTGTTGAACCTCAATCATCAGGAATTGGTGGAGGGACATTTGTAACATACTATGATAACAATCTAAAAAAAACATATAGCTTTGAAGGCAGAGAAGAGGCTCCATCAAAAATACCAGAGGACTTATTTCTTGATCAAAATGGAAACTCTAAAAAATTTTTTACAGCTGTAGTTGGTGGTCTTTCAGTTGGTGTTCCAGCTTTACTAAAAACATTTTCTGAAATGCACAAAGAATTTGGTAAATTGGAATGGTCAGAATTAATAAAACCAGCAATTAATTTATCCGAAAAAGGATTTTTTCCTCCAAAGAGACTTATTAATGCATTAAAGAATGAAAGATTTTTTTTCCAATTATATCCAAATTCAAAATTAAAAGAAATTATAAATAACCCTAATAAGAAGTTTAAAAATTTACCATACGCAAAAACTCTGAGAGAAATATCATTAAATGTAGATCATTTTTATAATGGTAAAATTGCAAAAAATATTGTCCAAGAAGTCAATAATTCAAAAAATCCAGGTTATTTATCTTTAAAAGATCTAGAAACTTATCTACCAGAGAAAAATAAAGCTTTTTGTAAAAGTTTAAATAATTATTCAATATGCGGACCAAATTTACCTTCATCAGGAACGATTTGTATCATTCAAGCTATGATGCTTTATGAAAATTTGATTAAGAAACGCTTAAAAGATGAGGGCTTTAATCCTTTAGAACTAAAATTATCAATTTTAGATTTTATCTATTATCTCAGAGAAACTCAACTTGCAGACCCAAAATTTGAATCAATTGATTTGAGGCAATTAACTAATATTGATTATCTGGAAAATCAATTTCTACTTTTTAATAATAATAATAATATTAATGCAGATATCTTAGAATTTGATGAAATATTTAATTCTACAACCCATTTTTCATTAGTTGATAAGTACAATAATGTTATTTCTGTAACGTCAAGTATAGAAAGCTCTTTTGGTTCAAGACTTTTTACTAATGGTTTTTTCCTTAATAATCAATTAACAGACTTTTCATTTAAAACTTTTGACGTCAAAAATAAAAAAATTAAAAACAGTCCTGCAGGAGGAAAAAGACCACTTAGCTCGATGGCACCATTAATTATTTTTGATAAAAATAATGAATTCTTTATGACTGTTGGTTCTCCTGGAGGTAAAGCAATAATTTCTTATGTATTTAAAACTTTAACCGACATCTTATATGATAAAAAAAACATTATAATCTCTGTAAAAAGTCCTAATTATCTAAAGATAAAAGGAAAAACATTCATAGAAGACCCAACACTCTTAGATCCTATAAAATTTAAGGCGAAAGTAAGGAAATTAAACAGTGGTTTGGCTATCATAAAAAAAGATAATAATAATCTTCTTGGTGTAGCTGATTTCAGAAGAGATGGGTCAGTTAGAGGTAAATAATTTTATTTTACAAAAGAAAAAGAAATGTTATAAATCTTATTGTTATGAAAAGAACCTATCAACCAAGTAATTTAGTAAAAAAAAGAAGGCATGGATTTAGATCCAGAATGTCATCACCAGGTGGAAAAAAAGTACTTATCAGAAGAAGACAGAAAGGCAGAAAAGTTCTGTCAGCCTAATAAAGCTAATAGACTAAGAAAGAGATCTGAATTTCTTGATCTAAGAAAAGACTGTCATACATTTTATGAAGACTCAGTAATCATTAACATAAAAAGAAATTTAAACAATATACCAAAATATGGAATTACAGTTACAAAAAAAACAGGAAATGCAATTAGACGAAACTATATAAAAAGAATTTTTAGAGCAATCATTCAAAAAAATTGGATGAAAATTAAAAACCCAGTAATTTTTGAAATCATTCCAAAAAAACAAATTAAAAGTTATTCATTTGATAAGATTGAAAAAGACATATTAAAAGTTTTGCATAAAAGAATATCTAAAATCATTGAAAAGTAATAAACACTCTTATAAAAATATAAAACTGTAAACATGGATAATCAAAAAAATTTACTATTAGCTGTTCTATTATCACTGATTATATTGGTAGGTTATGATTTTTTTTTCGCACCTGAAAAAAATGTTGTTCAAAACACACAGCCAAATATAAATAATAATCAATTAAACCCTAAAATCAATTCAACTAGTGATAGTGATGCACCATCAATTGAGACTACACAGATAAAAGAATCACCAAAAACTTTTGCCCCTGAAAAAAGAGTTTATTTTAAAGCAAAAAGAATAGAGGGAAGTTTTAATCTCTATGGCGCAACTTTAGATAACTTAATTCTAAGCGATTATTATCAGTCAATAGATAAAAACAAAAATATAAATTTATTAAAGAAAGTTGATTCCAAATCACCATACTTTTTAAGAATGGGTTGGGCTTCAACAGACAAATCAATTGCACTTCCTGATAAAAACTCTCTATGGAAGGCAAAAAAAGAAAAATTTGTTGATGAGGACATTCTATTAGAATGGTCAAATCAGATTGGAATTAAAATCAAAAGAAGAATCTCATTTGATGATAACTTTATGATTACAGTACTAGATGAAGTTTCAAATAATACAGGCGATAATATTGAATTAACAAATTTCTCATATTTAAGAAGAATAAATTATAGACCAGAAAACAAGTTTTTTATACTTCATGAAGGACCACTTGGTGTTTTTAATGATACTCTAAAGGAAATTTCCTATGATGAAATTGAAGAGAACAATGAAATTGTTGAATCAACTAAAGACGGTTGGATTGGCTATACGGATCATTACTGGCAGGTTGCTATATTTCCTGACACCACTGAACCTTTTAAAGCTAGATTTAAATCTTTAAAAAATAAAAATGATTCCGTTCAAATTGACTTTATTAATGACAATATTAAAGTCTTGAAACCTAAAGAAAATTTAAAAGTTAGATCCTATATATTTGCAGGAGCTAAAGAGGTGCCTTTAATTGATGACTATATAAAAAACTTGAATGTAAATAAATTTGACCTTTCTGTTGATTTTGGGTGGTTTTATTTTTTAACAAAACCACTATTTTATGCCCTACACTATCTTTCAACTCTATTTCAAAACTTTGGTATAGGAATAATAATACTAACAATTTTCATAAGAATACTAATGTTTCCACTAGCTAATAAATCTTTTAAGTCTATGAATTCAATGCGAATCCTTACACCAGAGATAAAAAGAATACGAGAGAGGTTTAAAGATGATAGAACTAAGATGAACCAAGAGATGTTTGCCTTATATAAAGAAAAAAAAATAAACCCTGCGGCAGGTTGCTTACCCATTTTAATTCAGATACCAATATTTTTTGCATTGTATAAAGTTCTATTTGTATCTATCGAAATGAGACACGCCCCCTTCTTTGGTTGGATAAAAGACTTATCAGCTCCGGATCCAACAAGTCTATTTAATCTTTTTGGACTAATACCATGGGACCCACCACTCTTTCTTAATATCGGTATCTGGCCCTTATTAATGGGCGCAACTATGTATCTTCAACAAAAAATTAATCCTCCTCCGCCAGATCCTATTCAAGCAAAAATTTTTTTGATGTTACCTTTCATCTTCACTTTTCTGTTAGCAACTTTTCCGTCAGGAATGGTTGTATATTGGACCGTCAATAATATTTTGTCTATTGCTCAACAATATATTTTATTAAATAAACAGCGAAAAGAAAATAAATAACTTAAAGTATAACAACATATGATTGATGATTGGAAATTTGTAAAAGAGGTACATAAATTCAATCAACTCCCAAATGATTCTATTCCTGAATTTGTTTTTTGGGGAAGATCTAATGTTGGAAAATCATCTCTCATAAACTTTATAGTAAAAAAAAATATTGCCAAAATATCAAGGACTCCTGGCAGAACAAAATCACTCGTAATATTTCAATTAAAAAATGATTTCAGAATTATTGATATGCCAGGGTATGGTTTTTCAAAAATTTCTAAAATTAATGAAATTAAACTTGATAAATTATTAGAAACATATTTTAAGAAAAGAGAAAATATTAAAAATATTTTCATACTTTTAGACTCAAGACATCTTTTAAAAGAAATTGATAGCCAAATAATAAATCAACTCAACCTTGTTACTGAAAAAGAAATAATCTTAATTTTTACAAAATTTGATAAAATCAAGAGTAAAGCTGAGAAAGAAAAAAAATATATTGATATTGAAAAAATAAAAAAAAAACTTCATAAAAACGTCTTTAATACTAGTATTAAAGAAAGTAGTGGTATAGTTTTACTAAAAAAATTCCTATACAAATCTATAATTAAGTAATGGTAAAAATATCTAATACAAATGACAATGAATGGCTAAAGCAAGCCTCCATTTTGTCCAAGGCACTTCCTTTTATGCAGAGGTACGCAGGTAAAAGTATTACAATTAAATTTGGTGGTGCAGCAATGGGAGAAAATTTATTATCTTCGAGTTTTGCCAAAGATATTGTCTTACTAAAACAAGTCGGCATAAACCCAATTGTCGTTCATGGTGGTGGCCCAAGAATAAAAAATATGCTTGAAAGATTAAAATTAAAAAACTCATTTGTTGACGGCCTTAGAGTTACTGACAAAGAAACAATGAATATTGTTGAAATGGTTTTATCTGGTTCAATTAATAAAGAAATTGTTATGGAAATTAATAAAGAAGGGGGTAGAGCAATAGGATTATCTGGAAAAGACGCACTACTAGCCAAAACAAAAAAATTAAAAAAAAAAAAAAAAATCTGGAGAAATTGAAAAATTTCTTGATCTTGGTTTTGTTGGCCTTCCCAATAAGATCAATAAAGACTTACTAAAATGGTTTATTGAATCGGATTTTATTCCAGTTATTTCTCCAATTGGTTATGGAGAAAATTTTGAAACTTACAACATTAATGCTGATACTATGGCAGGAACTGTTGCTTCATCAGTTTTATCAGAAAGATTAATTCTTCTAACAGACGTTAAGGGTGTTTTAGATAAAAAAGGTAACTTATTAACACAGATCAATCTTAAAGAAGTAACAAAACTTATTAAAAATGGTACGATTTCTGGCGGTATGATCCCTAAGGTGGAAACTTGTGTTGAAGCTGTAAAAAATGGAGTAAAAGCTGCAGTAATTTTGAACGGGAAACTTTCTCATTCAATTCTTTTAGAAATTTTTACCGAACATGGAGTCGGCACCCTAATCACAAACTAATGCAAGAAGTTATATTTAAAGACAAAAATATTTGGATTTTTGATTTAGATAACACAGTTTATTCACCAAAAACAAAAATATTTGAACAAATTGATTTAAGAATGAAAAGTTTTATTTCGCAAAAACTATGTATATCCAAAACAGAGGCGTATGCCTTACAAAAAATTTTTTATAAAAAATATGGAACCACACTCTATGGTTTAATGAAACATTATGGTTTTGAACCTGATGAGTTTTTAAGATATGTACATGATATCGACTTAAGTAGCTTAAAAAAATCACATTCTCTATTTTCAAAAATAAATGCTCTTCCAGGTAAAAAAATTATTTACACTAATGGCGAGTATAATTATGCAAAAAAAGTACTGAAATCTCTTGGAATTGAATCTCTATTTGAAGAAATTCTTGATATTAAACGTTGCAACTTTATTCCAAAACCCTCTATTGAACCCCTTATCTCATATTTAAAAAAAAAAAAATTGCAGCCAGTAAAAGCTGTTTATTTTGAAGATCTTGAAAAAAATCTAGAAAATGCTCACAAATATGGCATAACAACTATTCATATTGCAGAAAGTGTTGCTGAAAATAAGGGGAAAAAGAAGTTTGTAGATTTTAAATTCAAAAATATATTAGATGCTTTAGAGTCAATATCAAAATTCACTTAAACAGAGGACGAAAATGACAAAAAAAAACCTGAAAGAAAAAATAGAAAATTATTGGGATAACAAAGAATTAATTAACCAATCAAATAAAAATTTAAAAAAAGATATTAATGAGGTGCTAGATTTTTTAGATAGAGGAGTCTTGAGAGTTTGTGAAAAAAATCAAAATGAATGGTTTACAAATGAATGGGTAAAAAAAGCAATTTTGATGTCTTTCAAAATTAATGACAATACTATATTTTCTAGTAGTATTTCTAATTCTAGAGGTGGTCAGTATACTTGGTTTGACAAAGTAAACTTAAAAACATCCGGTTGGGTTGAAGACGAATGGACAAAAAGAAGTTTCAGATCTGTTCCTGGTGCAATAGTTAGATATTCAGCTCATATTGCAGAAAACGTAGTTTTAATGCCATCTTTTGTGAATCTAGGAGCTTATGTAGATTCTGGCACAATGGTTGATACTTGGGCTACGGTAGGCTCATGTGCTCAAATAGGAAAAAATGTGCACATTTCAGGTGGGGCAGGAATTGGTGGAGTTCTCGAACCACTTCAAGCAAACCCTGTAATAATTGAAGATGATTGTTTCATAGGGGCGAGGTCTGAGATTGCTGAGGGTGTAATTGTACAAAAAGGTTCCGTTATATCTATGGGAGTTTATATAGGTGCCTCTACAAAAATTATTGATCGAGAAACAGGAGAAATATATTATGGGAAAGTGCCACCTTATTCAGTTGTTGTTCCAGGATCGGTTCAAACAAAAAAACCGAAAAGCCTCAGTGAAGATTTAAATCTTTATTGTGCTGTTATTGTAAAAAAAGTTGACCAAAAAACAAGGTCTAAAACATCTATAAATGAACTTTTAAGGTCATAATGAACGTATTGGATCTTTCTACAAAACTTATTAGCTTTAAAAGTATCTCACCTGATAGCTCAGGTTCACTAGAGTTTATAGATGACCTTTTAAAAAAAAATAAATTTAAATGTAAGATTCTCGAATTTGGAAAAACAAAAAAAGTTAAAAATCTTTATGCTTATATCAAATGTGGAGAAGGTCCCAATCTTTGCTTTGCTGGACATACAGATGTGGTCCCACCAGGCAGCGATAAGGAGTGGTCTTCTCCTCCATTTTCTGCAACCATAAAAAATGGAGTTCTTTTTGGGAGAGGAGCAAGTGATATGAAAACAGCTATTGCTTCATTTATCTTTTCGTCAATAAAATTCATACAGAAAAAAAAATTTAATTTTAATGGAACCATTTCTTTTCTTCTCACAGCAGATGAAGAGGGAGAAGCAGATTTTGGAACCAAAAAAGTTGTAGAATGGATTAAAAAAGAAAATCATAAAATTGATTTTTGCTTAGTTGGAGAACCTACAAACCCAAATAAGCTTGGTGAAATGGTGAAGGTTGGTAGACGTGGAAGTTTAAATGGAAAGCTAATTATTTCCGGATCTCAAGGCCATGTGGCATATCCAGAAAAATGTGATAACCCAATTGAACATCTTATTAAGGTTTGTAATAGATTAGTTCAACCATTTGATAATGGCTCTAAATTATTTCAACCAACAAAACTTGTTATAACTTCAATTGACGTTGGAAATGATGTAACAAATCTTGTTCCAAACAACGCTTCTTTAAAATTTAATGTAAGGTTTAGTGATCAATTTAAATCTGAAAAAATAATCAAAATTATCAAAGATAGAATAAATGAAGAAAAAGTTAAATATAAATTAAGTATAAAAGTATCAGGAGAATCATTCTTCAATTATTCTGAAAGACTAACTGGTGCACTAACCAAAGCTATAAAAAGTGTTACTCATAAAGAACCCGAACTTAGCACTACTGGAGGAACATCAGATGCAAGATTTATCTCAAAAATTTGTCCTGTAATTGAGTTTGGCATTGTAGGAAAAACAATGCATAAAATTGATGAAAACGTTCGTATTGCTGACTTAGAAAATCTAACCAAAATATATTCAAACTTTCTAGATAATTTTTTTTAATAAATCCTCTAGTAAACAACTTTCTCTAAATATAAGCCTTTTGAAGGTGCAGTAGGACCAGCATTTTCTCTTTTCCTCGATCTAATAATGTCTAAAATATCTGAATCCTTCAAAATATCTTTACCAACATTTATTAAGGTCCCTACCATAATTCTTACCTGATTATGCATAAAAGATGGGGCCTCAATTCTAATTTCAATAACATTATTAATTTTATTTATATTAATCTTATTAATTGTTCTAATAGAATTTTTGGCCTGACAATCTACTGACCTGAAAGCATGAAAATCATGTTTACCATAAAAGTGCTTTGAAGCACTGATCATCTTATCAACATTAATTTTAAATGGAACAAACCAAACTTTATTTTCTAATATGAACGATTTTGTATTTCTATTTAAAATTTTATAAAGATAAATCTTCTTTTTAGCAGAAAATCGTGCATGAAATTTATCATCTACTTTTATAGAGTCTAATATTGTTATTTTACTTTTTTTTTTTTTTAAATAGAAATTTAGAGCCTTGTAAATTTTTTTTACATCTATTTCTAGATACTGAATATCAAAGTGAGCTACTTGACCAAATGCATGAACTCCAGCGTCAGTTCTTCCAGCAACGAAGAGTTTTATATCTTCATTAAAGATTTTTTTAAGTGATTTTTCTATTTCATGTTGAATTGATATACCATTTTTTTGTCTTTGCCATCCTACGTAATTAGTACCTTCATACTCAATTAAAATTTTAATTCTATTCATTATACAAAGTATAAGTTTTCAAATTGATTTCCGTTAATATATTCGATGGCATCTAAAACTTTTTTACCCTCTGGTTGAAGTTTATTAATCTTTAAATAATCTTTTCCGCATTTGACTATCAAATCTTTGTCTACAGAACCGTTAACTAATTTTAAAACTTTTTCCCTTTTAATTACTTCCGACTCTAATATTTTTATTCTTTTACTTTCAACCTGATTCAGCGTCCATGCTCCTGGAAACGGGTTAAAGGCTCTAATTTGCAAGTGAATTATTTCAGCTTTTTCATTCCAATTAATTCTTGATTCATTTTTTTTTATCTTATGTGCGTATGTCACTTCTTTTTCATTTTGTATTTCCAAATTAAAACTTTTATTTATGATATTCTTCAATGTTTCAACTAAAAGATTATTACCAACCAAGATCATTTTATTATAAATTGAACTTGCGTTATCCATAAGAGAAATTTTAATCCTTTCTTTTTCAATAATAGGTCCTGCATCTAGCTTTTTAACAACTTTCATTATTGAAATACCTGTTTCTTTATCTCCATTTAATATCGACCTCTGTATAGGAGCTGCGCCTCTCCATTTTGGAAGGAGAGATGCGTGAACATTAATTGTTAAATATTTTGGCAAATTAATTATATAGTCATCAATTAAATTTCCATAGGCAACGACAATATTAAAATCTACATTTTTTTCCTTAATTTTTTTTCTAAATTCTAGATCATTTAAATTTTTTGGAGTAAGTGTCTTAATATTTTTTTGCAAACCCCATTTTTCTACGGGTGAGCGGTTCAATTTTTTTCCACGGCCAGAAATTGATGCTGGCTGACTTACAATAAATACAATTTCAGCATTATTTTTGTGTAAAGTCTCAAGAAATTTTAGAGAAAATTCTGGAGTACCAAAAAATCCAACTTTTAAACCTGCAAGATCTTGCATTAATCTTTATCTTTATTTTTAGACTTTTTAATTTTTTGAATAGCCATTTTTCTCTTCAATGATGACAAATGATCTATGAATAAAATTCCATCCAAATGATCTATTTCATGTTGAATGCATATAGATAATAAACCTGAAAAAGACTTCTTGTTAACTTTACCATCAACATCATACCATTCAAGCGTTATTTCTTTAGATCTCTTAACATCAGCAAAATATTCAGGAACAGAGAGACAACCCTCTTGATTAATAAATTTTTCTTCAGAAAAATTCGTTATTACTGGATTAATAAATGTTAAAGGTTGTGATACACCATCAACTTTCAAATCAATAACAACTATTCTTTTTTTAATGTTAACTTGAGGTGCTGCTAGGCCTATTCCATTTCCTGAATCATACAAAGTATCATACATATTAGACACAGTTTGTCTTAAATTTTTATCAAAATTTTCTACTATTTGTGATTTGTGCTTCAGTCTAGGGTCAGGTATTGTTAGTATATTTAATATTGTCATTTTTTATATATTATGAGTTTAGAATATTACATATTGATTTTTTTGTTAAGCTTTCTAGTTATTTTATTAATTTT
>MDTB01130572.1_pt1 | contig 12446 bp, 11 predicted proteins | sample 811161 | NCBI WGS metagenome assembly MDTB01 (sample SAMN05326650, study PRJNA326480) | marine metagenome | isolation source: seawater | place: Mediterranean Sea | collected 2009 | reverse complement strand
TTTTAAAAAGTATTCTTCATCCATTTGTGGTGATTCAAATGATTTATATGCAAGTGGAAATTCATCTTTTGATATTGATAGATACTCAAAAATTTCTTTACTAAATCTCTCAGGATACTCATGATCAAATTTTTTAACTAGCTCAACGCCTTCTTCTCTTGTAATGTCTCCAGCTCTTATTTCTTGAGCAGCTTCATAGGTTGTTCTTCCTAATCCAAATTTAATGCCAGTAGTAAAATAATGAAAATCATCAATTTTATCATCAATACTGTTGTATTTACTATATGTTCCTGGAGTTCTTTCAGGAGATGCTTCAAATCCTCCTTTTTCATGAGCAAAATAATAACAAGATTGTGGATTCCATTTCAGATAATAGCCCAAGTCATGAAATTCTAAATTGGCTTTTGCAATGTTATCAACAGTTTCAGGAAGATATATAGATAGATCTTTTTTTGTTATATCAAATCTACTATTTAGAGTATCTAAATCTAAACCTCCAAAAAATAAAGCCTCTTCAGAATTAGATGAAGAAAATTTTAAATCTCTTTTTGGAGTATCAAAGCGTTCTTTTGGGCCTGTACCATATTCAGCATCAGACTCGCCATAAAAAACCAAGGGTATATTTAACCTAACGGCCATTTTTGGAGCAAAAGATTTTTGTCCAATTATAAAATTTTGAAATGGATGTAAAAGATTATCTATTGATAATCTTGTCAGCAATCTATGAATTCTTTTATTTGGAGTTATAAGATGATTGTCAAATCCAGAACCTATCCATCTTTGAAAGTTTCTCCATCCCCACTCAGTATAAATATTTGGTGCCCATGTTACAGTTAAAGGGTTCATGCCATACTTATACTTCAGAATATACGATGTATAAAAACTATCCTTTCCACCCGAGCCAGGCACTAAACAGTCATAAGAGCCATTATTGCTTTTATATTTTTTGCATATGGCCTTTAATTCATTTTCTCTTTGATCCCAATCAACATCACGGTTTTTCTTATCTTCTGTTGTGTGACATGCCGCACATTTTCCATCATCATGAAAATCAATTGTTTTTTTAATTGTGCTTTTATTATGTGTATGTTCAACTTCTGATTTTGGTAATTGATTTGTCATTACACATGAAGTACAAAATTTTACATCAGCAGGCAATCCATATTTAGTCACAGATGACTTATCTTTTTTGAAATCACTTAAATCGATATTATCTGGATATGTTATTAATTTAGTCATAATTTATTAATACCTCAATCACCATGCGCTTAAACCTCCATCAATATAAATATTTTGGCCTGTTACATAAGATGATGCATCAGACGCTAAATATAATACTGTACCTACTATCTCATCTTTATTAGCCATTCTATTCATTGGTACTCTTTTTGAATAATTTTCAATAAATTTACTATTTTGCCCACTATATACACCGCCTGGAGAAATAGTATTAACTCTAATGTTATATTTAGCCCAGTATGAAGCTAAGTGAATAGTTAGGCCCACTACCCCTGATTTAGAAACAGAATAAACAGCTGGTGTGTTTATTTCTCTATTAAGATATCGTGATCCTTTATATATCCTTTGATCTGATGCCATATTTGATGAATATATTGATGCTGTTTGTATAATCGAACCTTTCTTTCTTTTCGCCATTCTCAATCCAACTTCTTTGGCAACTATGTACATTCCATCAAGATTTACACTCATTATCTCTTTCCATGTTTCAAGGTTATATTTCTCGAGAGGCTTAAAATATTCATCAAGAGATTTTCCTTTGGTTGCCGCATTGTTAACAAGCACATCTATTTTTCCTAAATTCTTTTCAACAGTCTCAACCATTTCAGAAACATCTTCTTCATTGCTGACGTCACATGACACGCCAATGCACTTGATATTATACTTTTTTGTAATAGATTCAGCTAATTTTCGAGCCTTGGTTCTGTCTAGATCTACTATTGCAACTTTTGAACCGGATTGTGATAGGCCTAGCGTAAATTCCTTGCCTAGCATGCCTGTTCCACCAGTCACAATTGAGACCTTATTTTTTAAATTAAATATTTTCTGATATTTCATATGTTAATTATGTGTTCTGAAAACTGGTTTTATAACCTCACCTTTAAGATAACCATCTACTCCATTATCTAATGCAAGTTTAATTATTGGAAAGACTTTATTCAATGCTTTTTCAGTAAGTTTAAATTCTTTCTCTCCATGACGATAAGATAATGTAATCCAAGGCATTAGAATCTTATTCTTAATCATTTCCTGAGAAAAGAGTGTTCTTAATGGCAATGATATTTTTCCATCATTATCTTTGAATTGATATATAGGCGAACAAGATGGTCCTTCTGCAATAAAATTATTATCAATATTATATTTTTTAGCTAAATTATTCATCATTTTTTTTAATTTATATCCATAATTCCACATATGTTTTATTACAGGCTCTTTTTTCATAAAATTATATGTAGCTACAAAAGCCCCTAGGCTTGACATTTCTGCTCCATGTGTAGTTGATAAAAGAAAGGTTCTTTCTTGACCAATATTTTCTATTGAACCAAGTTGCATTATTTTTCTTTTACCTGCTATGCATGATACGGAGAAACCATTAGCCATAGCTTTTCCAAAAGTACATAAATCTGGATTAACTCCATATAGATGTTGCGCACCTTTTATATCCCATCTAAAACCAGTAATCATTTCATCAAGAATAAAAACTATTCCATGCTTTTTACATAATCTTTCAACCTGTATCAAATAATTATTTTTTGAATTTTTAAATGAACGATCACATTTAATTTTTCCACAACAATCCTTATTAGATGAATTAACTTTAGGGCAAATATGAGTTGCAGGTTCAAGAACTACGCAGGCAATCTTGTTGGGATAGCGCTTAATTAATTTTTCCAATGACTCAATATCATTATAATAAAAATGTTTAGTTAATTTCTGTATACTTTTGGGAATACCTTTTTTTATTGGTGTAGAACCTATAAACCAATCATCATAGGAAAAAAATGGATGTTGACTGCATCTTGCAATAAGATCCCTGCCTGTATATGCTCGTGCTAATTTAACACCAGCCGAAACAGCAGTTGAACCATTTTTTGTAAACTTAACCATATCTATTGACTTAATTTCTTTTATTAATAACTCTGCTGCCTCTAATTCAATAGTTGAAGGTTTTGTGAGATTATTACCATTTAGAATTTGATCAAAAGCTGCCTGATTTATTATTTTTTCAGAATATCCGATGTTCACAGCTCTTAATGCCATCCCATAATCAAGATACTTGTTTCCATTATTGTCAAATACATATGCACCTTTCCCTTTGGAGAGAATATCTGGAGCATTACTAGGAAATTGGTCATAGCCTCTAGAATAGGTATGAGCGCCGCCCGGGATAGCATAAAGTAATCTTTTCTGAATTGACTTATTTTTATTTGTCATTCTGTTTAATTTTTTCAATATTATTAATTATACTCTCAACACAAATAAGATCTAAGTATGTATCAATTTCAAAAGATTTCCAATATGGGACTATAAAAGGAAGTGTATCTTCATGATAGAATGTTTTGGTTTCGAGATATTTAGTTATTTTTGAAATATAAATAGACCCATCAATAAAATACAACTCGTCAATATCCTGTCTGCGAGATAAATCAGATGGGGGCTTAGATTTATATGGTATCATTTTTCCATTTTTAATTGATAAACAAAAATCTGGATGTGTAGCTTCTACTTTTGCAACACTCATCAATGCGGTTTTTTTACTATTCTCAAGATTTTCAATTGCTTTGTTAATATCCTCATAACTAGTTAGGGGTGATGTAGGCTCTAGAAAAACGAAATATTCATAATCAATTATTTCTGAGTATAACTTTTCAAAGATATCCAATATTACTTGACTAGATGGAGTGATGTCTTTGGCTAATCTGGATGGTCTAAGATAAGGTATTTCTGCTCCATAATCTAAGGCAACATTAGCAATTTTTTCAGAATCTGTGCTAACTAATATTCTATCAATATATAATGATTCTTGAGCTGAATTAATGGGGTAAGATATTAATGGTTTGCCATTAAGGTTTAAAATATTTTTATTTTGTAGACCCTTACTTCCAGCTCTTGCTGGAATAATTGCTAATATTTTTTTATTATTAATCATCTAAATAGTCATTTTCTTTGTTAATAACTTATCATTACACTCTATGTTAGAAAGAGATTCTGCTATCTTATAACCAGCACCACCTAAACCATAAGGATTTTCAGAATCTCTGCATACTTTCAAAAAATCAATATCATCAATACAATAATTTATTGCCTTATATATTTCTTCTCTATCATAATCTGTATCAATAATATTATCGCCGCGTAATCTTCCAGACTGCCTAGTACCTATATTAATAGTTGGACACTTAAAAGTGGCAGTCTCTTTTATTCCAGATGATGAATTCCCCATACAGATAACTTTGGTTTTTGATTTGAGGTTTAAATTTAATATTCCCCAATATAGTTCCCTTCCTAAGGATTGTCTTATAAATGTATTGTTAATATTTTTTGTATGTTCTTGGATTATATTATAGATTTCAATTCCACCAGCATCATTATTTGGATATGTAAATATACATTGTATTTCACGCTCTCTAGAAACTCTCTCAATAGCTGTTAATGATTCTATAAGTTGTTTTTTTGCTTCTGTAAACTTATTTGTTACTGAATGTTGTGTAAATAAAATAATAGGCTTAGATAAGTTTAAATCTATATGTTTATTGATATCATCAGGTTTAATATATTCTTGATTATCAATTAAATCGATAGCGGGATAACCTACCAGATGAGTTCTCCATTCTTCTTCCCCCATTGATAGAACTCTATTATATGAATCAGAGTTTGTTACATAATGTAAATGACTTAGTTTAGTCATTGCATGTCTAACATTGTCATCTAATGCTCCTCCCTCTGTTAAATCTCCACCTTCAACGTGTGCTGTAATTGTATTAGTTTGCGAAGATGCTATTGCTGCAGCAAAACTTTCATATCTATCTGCATACACCAAGAAGATATCAGGTTTACTCTTTTTGATACTTTTTGTTAATTTAATTACTGCTGTTCCTATTATTTCAGAAGTTGAGATAAGATCTGATCCACCAGAGCCGATATCAATTTTTTCATGAATAGTAAAACCATCTCTTTCAATCTCTTCAACAGTTGAACCAAAAGATGGATCTAAGTGAGCTCCAGAAACTATTAAATAATATTCAAGATTTGGATTATCATCTATTGCTCTAAGTATAGGTATTTGCAGACCATATTCTGCTCTATTACCAGTGAAAATAGCAATCCGTTTAATTTTATTTTTTATATCAACCATTTCTTAATTCCTTCTTCTATAGTAATTTTCGATTTCCAATTATATTTCTTTTTCAAAAGATAAGGATCAACAACTATATTGTCATGGAAATGATTTTCAGAAATAATATTTAGTTCATCAAAAGTATGATTTAAATTATCACAGATATGCTTAACCAATGTTAAGATATCTGTTCCTTTACCTGTACCTATATTTAATATAATATTTTGAACACCATCAGAGATAATCTTTAATATACATTCACATAAATCATCTATATAAATGAAATCTCTGATAGCCATAGTATTTTTTAATGCAATTTCTTTTCCATTATCTTTAACTTGAGAATATATTGTATGAAATATATTTTTTTTAGACATTCCTTTTCCATAGATATTTGACAGTCTTAAAACCATTCCTTTATGCTCTAAAACCTTATTTTCTAGTGCAAGCTTAGATTTTGCATAATCTTTCTGCTTAGATATTTGTTGATGTTCTGCTATAGGTCCCTTTGGCGAGCTTCCATAAACTTGAGCGCTAGAAATAAAGATCATTTTATTTTTGAATGACTCTGAGAGAGAATTAACAAACTTAGTTTCTTCTTCTGATACATTAATATTATTGCCTGCTAGATTGATTAATAGACTATTGCCATCATTCATTGAGATAACTTCTTCGTAATTATCTATTACAATATCTGTATATATACTTTCACTTCTTGAAATACCAAGGCAGTCCATATTTTTATTTTTCAAATAACTATATAGTGATGACCCAATAAAACCAGATGATCCCGTAATGATAACTCTTTGTTTAGAATTTAATACTATGATCAATATCCTTTAAAGAAATTTGGGAATTTAGAGAAATATCTTGTTGTGCTGTAGTACCAAGTAATTTATCAAATTTATCAGATAGCAATTCACCATTACCAGGTCTTTTAACCCAAATATTATCAAGAGAAAATTTTTCACCTTTTTTTATTGATTTAATGCTGACAACAGAAGCATAGGCAAAATCAATAACTGGTTTTTCTTCTTCTAGGATATTTTTGCTTCCTCCTCTTGATTCCCAAATTTGTTTTGAATGATCTATTAGAGATTTTAATTCACTAGGCTCAATTGAAATACCAGTATCTGGGCCTGGCCATGATCTACTAATAGTAAAATGTTTTTCTATGATACATGATCCTAATGCAATAGACCCTAATGAGGCAGCAATACCAAGAGAATGATCAGAAAAACCAACAGGTATGTCAGGGAAGTTATCTTGTAGATCATTTATTGCTCCTAATCTTACCTTGTCATAAGGTGTCGGATACATGCTTGTGCAGTGCAGTAAAATCAAAGGAGTATTATGCGATTTAATTATTTGCACAGTCTTAGAAATACTATTCATATCATTCATGCCTGTGGAAAGAATTATAGGTTTATTTTTTGATGCAACATAATGTATCAATGGAAGGTTATTACATTCTCCGGAGCCTATTTTATAGGCTTGAACATCCATTGACTCAAGTCTATCACATGCTTCTCTAGAAAATGGTGTTGATAAAAAGATTATATTTTTTTGTCTACAATAATCTATAATCCTTTTTTCTTCATCTTCAGTTAATTCGCATCTTTTGATTATATCCCATAGAGTTTCATCTGATATATCTCCAGGTTTCATATCAGTTTCAAGCATTTCATGATGGGTGATATGACATTGGAACTTTACTATTTCAGCTCCAGCATCAACTGCAGCATCAATCATCATGATTGCTTTATCAATGCTACCTTCATGATTAATACCAATCTCAGGAATTATTAAAGGCGGATGATTATCTCCAACCTCTCTTCCAACTATATTCACGGTTTGATTCATTTACTTATTATATATAGTTGATTTATAAAATTTAAGATTTTTTTTATCTGAAAACCAGTCAATAGATTCTTTTAAACCCTCTGTTAAACCTTTCTTATTTTTATAGATAGGCTTCCAGCCAATATATTTTTCTGCCTTAGTAATATCTGCTTTGAGTCTGAATACCTCTCCTTTTTTTGGCCTAATTCTCTGGTTACTTTTTTTAATTTTCAATTTAGTTTTCATTATTTTTTGAATTAAGCTCACTAAATCTTCTATTGATATTTCATATCCTGAACCTATATTGATTATTTCGCCTAGACTATTCTGATTTTTTGCAACTGCAATAAAACCAGAAACGGTATCTTTAATATATGTGAAATCTCTTGTTGGGTAGAGGCTTCCTAGTTCAATAACACTATCATTTAATATTTGAGTAATAATAGTAGGTATGATGGCTCTATTAGACTGTCTTGGTCCATAAGTATTAAAAGGTCTGATAATTGATACAGGTAAATCGTATGTACTAAAATATGAATATGCAAGTTGATCAGCCGCTATTTTTGTTGCTGAATATGGTGATCTTGCAATATTTTTGTTAGTTTCTCCTATAGGAACTGAATCATATTCACCATATACCTCACTTGTGGAGGTATGTATTATTTTAGATATATTCGAATCGAGAGAACTTTCAAGTAAATTTAGTGCGCCTAAAGCATTTGTTTCAAGGTAAGAATATGGTGATTGATAAGAATATGGTATTGCAATTAATGATGCTAGGTGAAAAATTATATCAATATTTTTACATGCATTTTTTACAGATTTTATATCGCGAATATCTCCAGGATAAACTTCAATATTCTTAAGTATCTTATTATCTAACTTATCTAGCCAACCCCAATTATTAAATGAATTATACATTACCATTGCTCTTATATCACAACCTTCATCTAACAGCTTCTCAACTAAATGAGAGCCAATAAAGCCATCTGCTCCAGTAATTAAAACCTTTTTATTTTTTATATTTATATTTTTTTTATTTTGCAACATATCAGCTATCATCTTCTTTTTTCTTATTTTTTTCAATCTCAGCTTCTAATATTTTTAATTCTCTTTTTAAATTATCATATTCACTCATTTTTCTCTGGAAAAATTTGATAGTTAATCGAGATTTTTCTTCTAGACCTTCTCTTGTTAGATAATATGCATATGCTCTTTTATTTTTATTATTTTTAAAGTTCTTAGCTTTTATTATGCCTTTATCTATTAAAGCTCTTAAAATAAAATTAACTTTTCCTAGACTTATCCCAAGTGAATTTGATAAATCTCTTTGACTAACTTTCTGTTCAGTTTCTAAATGCCTAAGAACGTTAAGGTCATCCGAGGTTAATTTGTCATTTCTTTCTATAATATTTTTTTTCATTAAACTATTTGCTATTTAATAATCCATCAATGTAACCATTAATTCTAGCTAGATCGAAAATCAGTCCTATTATAGGTAACATTAGTATCAACTTTAAATCTTTTTCTTTATATATCTCTTTCGATTTTAGATAAGGAATCATGTAACCTCTAATTAAGAGATATAATAATGTAGAAAGTACTATATACATTAATGGTGAAGTTATCATTATGCTAATAAAAATAACTAATATACTAGAATATACATAAGGCTTCTTATCTCCATATGCTTTCCATGCTGATTTCGAGTATAGCTTGACCTTGTTATATCCATCTTTAATTGTTTTTGAGTAGTTAGTTCCATAGTATTTTAATTGCACATTATTGTTAATCGCCCTAGAACATCTTTTTAATTTAAGTTTATTAACAAAATCTACATCATATCCTGCTCTACAGTCTTCAATAAATAATCCAGTTTTATCAAATAATTTTTTGTCAAACAGTGATCCAGTCAAACATATACAACTATTTTTATATCCATAAGTATGCGAAATAAAGCTTTTGTCTACTATGTTTATACCGTATGTATATATCTTTCCGGATACAATATCTGAATTAGTCGATTTATAATGCTTAATTTGACTCTCAAGCCAATTCTCTGGGATTAAGAGACCACAGTCCATATACATAACCATGCTGTTTCTTGATTCTCTCATACCCATATTTATTGAATTACTAGGATACATCTCTCCGCTATTTAAAATCTTAATATCCAATTCTGGATATCTAACTTTAGATTTCTTAATTATTTCTATAGAATTATCATTAGATCCAGAATCAACAAATATTATTTCATCTACTTTTACTGTTTGGTGGCTTAATGAATTAATAGTTAAAGCAATCGTACTTTCTTCGTTATAAAACGGAAAAATCATAGAAACATTCATTTTACTGATTTGGAATAGCTACCGCAGTTGATTAGTTCAACTAATGAACATATTAGAACATAAATGACAGGAAGACAAGCTAATATAGCTGCTGAATAGATTCATTATCAACAGAAGCCAGGTAATCATTATTTAATAAAGATATGAGTACTTTTGACCTAGTTTTACTGCATCTCTCTACGAAAATAGCTGTCAATTTAGACAATTTTCCTTTTGTTATACTGATTTTAGAACCTTTTCTTAAACTACTGATTTCTATGGGTTTATTTAATTTATCTTTGAGTTTAGATATAAATCTATCATCAATCGTATATGGGATAGATTGATCTTTATTCACAAGGAGCCTGGATATTCCATAAGTATTGTTAATTATAGAGTAATTAGTGTTTTTTGAGCTTAAATCAATAAATATATAGTTAGAAAAGAAGATTTCTGTACACGAGACCCAGGCATCTTTAATGAATTTTTTTCTTTCAATAACAGGTAAATAGCACCTATATCCTTGATTATTAAGGTTTATTTCGGCTTTATATTCCTGTTTCGGCTTTGTTTGAGCAACTGCCCACATATGTTCACCCCAAGAACAGATTAAAATAAACGATGAGTCATGTCAAGAATCAAGCATGTAGGTGTAACTAGTCAATTAAATTTCTGCCTATTCCGAAATATTTGATTGATGTATCGCTAAACTTATCAAGTGGATAAATATTACGGCCATCAAATATCACTGGATCTTTCATTTGTTTTTCAAACAATGAGACATCCACAGACCAGAATTCTTTCCATTCTGTGCAAATTAATAATGCATCTACATTTCTTATGGCTTTGATATGATTTGTTGTTTCTTTATAATTTTTATGCGCATAAATATCATGAATATTTTTAAGATTAGCAATTGGATCATATGCAATAACAGAGCCTTTATTTTTCAGTATAAGTTTAATCATTTCAATGCTTGGTGCGTATCTTATATCATTAGTATTGGGCTTAAAAGATAATCCCCATACACCTATTGTTTTACCGACGAAATTATTATGGAAATATTTCTTCATTTTTTTGAATAAATAAGTTTTTTGATTATCATTAGTACTATTGACCGCTTTCAATAAAGTTGAGTCATGAGATAAATTTTTTGCAGTGCCTATTAAAGCTTTTACGTCTTTTGGAAAACAAGAGCCACCGTAACCACAGCCAGGATATAAGAAATCATATCCTATTCGCTTGTCAGAACCTATACCAATTCTAATATCTTCAATATCAACATTTAATTTATCAGCAATAATTGAAAGCTCATTAATAAAACTTATTTTTGTCGCCAACATAGAATTAGCAGCATATTTTGTAAATTCAGCTGATTTTACATTCATGAATTGGATTTTATTTTGTTTTCTATTAAATGGTTTATAAATGTTCTGAAATATTTTTCTTGTTTCGGTATTATCTGTACCAACAATAATTCTATCTGGTCTAGTAAAATCCTCAATAGCAGAACCTTCTTTCAAGAATTCGGGGTTAGAACATATTTCAACAGATAGATTTTTTTTTAATTCTATTAGTTTTTTTTGAAATATCCTTGAAATTAAGATCGATGTCCCAACTGGTACTGTTGACTTTTCTACGATTATTTTATCTGATGTCATAGTTTCTGCAATACTTAAACATGATTTCTTAATACTATTTAAATCAGCAGAGCCATCTTTTTTGGAAGGTGTATCTACTGCTAAAAATATGATGTCAGCATGATCAATAGCTTTGGTGTATGAAGCAGTAAATGATAATCTTTTTGCTTTTGTATTTTTAACTACAAGTTTTTCTAAACCATCCTCATATATTGGCATAATATTTTTTTTAAGATTATTAATTTTTTTCTTGTTCGTATCAAGACAATAAACATTATGCCCAACATCAGAAAAACACGCGCCTGTTACTAATCCTACATAACCTGCTCCTATGATTGTTATTTTCATTTACTCACCTTAATATTATTTCTGTTTGAAATTATAGATGCAAAAATAGTAAGTGTATATAGCATAAATAGGGTTGATTGTTGATGCGCTAAAACGACATGTGTTAGCATAAAGGCAAGATAAGATAAAATAGTTGTGATGCCAAGTAGTCCAAAAATTAATGAATTATCTTTGGCAGTCAGATTAGCATAGAATATTTTAAGATAAATTAACATTGTCAAAAGAAAAAATATTAGTCCATATATTCCAGTTTTAGCATATATATCTAAGTACTGATTATGTGCATGATTAAAGCCAGCTGATGGATTCACTGGATCAAGCTTAATAGGTGAAATCTTCTTATCTTTGATTTGTTCAATAAGATTCTCATTAAATTTATCAAGACCTATGCCCCAGTATGGCTCTTGTTTAATCATGTTTAGCGAACCCTGCCAAATAATAATTCTTGGTATGATTGATCCTGAACTCTTCCACGATGTAGTTAAGTTATCCATACTCTGTACTCTAATATCATTATAGCCATCTATAATTCTATTGAACATTCCTGATGAATATACGGATGACGTAATTATTAAAAGACATAAGATTATAAATTTAACGTTAAATAATAATCTTTTATGGTTTATCAAGAGAAATAAAAAAACAAAAGGAACAGCCAACAAAGGTCCTCTGCTAACTGTTAATATAACGGCTATTAAAGAAAAAATCATTCCTAACAATGGGAGAGTTAATGACGTTGACTGTTTATTTGCATTAAGCATTAAGATGAATGAAAAAAGAAAGTGAAGCATACTGATATTTCCATAAATTGTAGCAGTACTCGTAAATCCATATATTCTCTCTTGGCTATCTGTGAAATAAAGATACAATGCAAAAAGCCCAATAAGAATACCTGAAATATTAATAGAGCTATAAATAAAACCTGGATTAAAT
>MDTB01005097.1_pt1 | contig 12446 bp, 13 predicted proteins | sample 811161 | NCBI WGS metagenome assembly MDTB01 (sample SAMN05326650, study PRJNA326480) | marine metagenome | isolation source: seawater | place: Mediterranean Sea | collected 2009 | reverse complement strand
TTGGCGTTCGGAAGTTGTGGTTAGCAACATTTCCTGAATGACCTCCGGCAGGGTGGTGGCGTTGCTTTCAACGGCACCGGTTAGCGGGTAGCAGCCCAGCGTGCGGAAACGAATGGAACGCATTTCAGGCTTTTCGTCCTCAGCAAAGCGAAAGCGCTCATCATCAACCATCAGCAGCAGTCCGTCGCGCTCTACTGTCGGGCGCGGGGAAGCAAAATACAGCGGCACAATTTCGATATTTTCCAGATGGATGTATTGCCAAATATCGAGTTCAGTCCAGTTGCTCATAGGAAACACGCGGATGGTTTCGCCCTTGGCTTTGCGCGCATTATATAGGTTCCATAATTCCGGACGCTGGTTTTTCGGTTCCCAACGGTGGCTGGCAGTTCGGAACGAGAACACGCGCTCCTTGGCTCGACTTTTTTCCTCATCGCGGCGCGCGCCACCAAAAGCCGCATCAAAGCTGTGCATGTCCAGCGCCTGTTTCAGCCCCTCGGTTTTCCACATATCCGTATGCAGAGCACCATGATCAAACGGGTTAATGCCTTGAGCCTCGGCGTCAGGGTTTTTATGAACGATAAGTTTGATGCCTGGATCAGCCGCTGCTTTTTCGCGAAGCGCATACATATCTTTGAACTTCCAGGTGGTATCGACATGCAGGAGCGGAAAGGGCGGGGGGGCCGGATAAAAGGCTTTTTTTGCGACATGCAGCATTGCCGCGCTGTCTTTGCCAATGCTGTAGAGCATGACCGGATTTTCGGCTTCGGCCACCACTTCGCGCATAATGTGTATGCTTTCGGCTTCCAGCCGCTGTAAATGGGTGAGGGTCACTGTTTCTTCCGGGTTTTCGGGCCAATATTGGCTTCTGTATGGGCAGAGCCTAAGGTTTTGTCAATATGCTCGGCGACCCTTTTTCAGGCTTGGTTATTGAGTTTGAAAAATTCGCAAACAGACAAAATCTTCAAGAGACGGCAAGGCACTTTTATTAATCAAGCCCGACAAAGGCCGAATTGGCTTTGTCCGTTAAGTCAACCTTTCGAGGGTCTTGCGACGAGGTACAAGAGACCAAAAATAATATCGCCCATTACCCAAAGGACTAAAGGAAAAAAACTCCCTAACCCGGTGCCTACAACTACTCCCGGAGCTCCGGTTTCTGAGGCATTGTTGATCTTATCTGGTTTCTCCGCATAACCCGAATACATCGCAAACGCCATTAGCAAGTTGAAGGCAAAAAAAACATACTTAAGGATGCCAGCAATCATATTATTATCTCCAGATCTTTAAACATTGTAGCAAAGGGAATCTTAATGGCTAGGAATTGTTCAAGCCCCCGCTCATTCAGAAAGGCTTAAGTTTATAGAAATGCAGAATAAAGACTGACAACTTATTATTCTTATCTGGCACAATCTGACAGTCATAGGAATAAATGTCAGGGTACAAGTCAGTGTAGATAGGCCAAAAACGGCAAAAATGCCACAGCTAAAAAGCCAGATTCATAGTTAAGTTTCATTTTTATTATAGAAAAAATGGAACTGCGTCTCCGAGTTGACCGGGGGACCTCTAAATCCACAATCTAGCGCTCTTACTAAGTGAGCAAAGGCAACACCAGCTGCCGCAAGCAAGAAATTGACGTTTTTAACAATCTAGTTAAAGCTTATCAGTCACGTTTGGCGGCCTTTGGGCCATTGGGCTAATCAATGCATTCGTCCATGTTTGCAAAAAATTATAAATCGGACCCCAAAATGTCGCATTGCACCCATCTTAATAACCTGCATTTTTCTTTAATGAAAAAGATTAGATCTTTTGGTCTATTGGCCTTGTTATTTTTTACCTTTAAAGGGATTGCTTGGTTGGTGGTTTTGTTTTGGGGGACAAATTCATTTTGGAAATATATTCAAGGCTGAAGTCACTTATCTACTTTCTGAAGTTCCTCGAAATTTGAAATACCAATGGAGAAATTTTTATTCTTGTTCGTGTTTTTGACAGTGAGTTTGAAGCTATCTCCCACTTGCATTGAAATATCGAAAAAACGCCGAGGCTTACTAATGGAGACTTGGGATCGTTCAAAAGTTTATTTATGTTCATAATTCTTTTCGTTTTAATACAGATAGTTGATTGGTAAATGACTGATTACTTTATATATCTTCATTCTATGGTTCTTGGCTTCATGGCTCTGTTCGTCGCTGTAATCGCGCCGTCAATATTTCAATCGCTGGAACCTGCTGACGCCGGAACTCTATTGAGGCGTCTTTTTCCAAGAATGTTTCTGTATGGAATGGTTCTCATGCTAGCGGCTGCGGGAATAGCTATTTTAGGCGCTAAATATAATTTGGCGCTAATAAGCTCTCTGTCGGCTGCGGGTTTTGGCATAAATGCCTACCTCATTGCGCCTTCTATAAATAGGGCTCGTGACGAATTAGAAAATGAGGAGACCGCCTCTACAAGAAAATTTGCTCTGTTGCACACAGTATCGGTTTCGATTTTTGCAATTCAACTTCTCGCCTCTATCATGTGCTTAGCAATGATTTGAGAACGCCCAGCAGTATCCTTTTGTAATTTGGGTCCTTTAATACATCGCCAGATCGTGTTCTTTGGCGCGCCATAGCAAAGAGCAACTTTCTTGGCGCTAAAAAGCTCGACAAGATCATCGTTCAATATGTCAATTATTGTTGTTTCCTATCATCGAGAATACTTTGACGATATTGATTTGATAGTGATTTGACGCCGGCGGCTAGGGACACTTGGGTGCAGTAAAACGGAACCCAAGTGTCCCACCAAAGGCGCATAACTAGGTGTATCGTTTCTAATTCGAAGCTGAAACAATATAACAAACCAGTATTTTATGGGAATTATATGGCGGAGAGGGAGAGCTCCTCTCGATTGCCAAACAGACATACTGAAAAACTAGTGTTTCACTTTGAATCTGACATTATTAAATAGCGCCAATATAAAATTCGCACTGTGCGGTTGACGGTCAAAGAATGAAAGAGCAAAATTACGTTTAGGAAATACGCCGAAACAAAGTCTGTTTGGGCATTACCCTGGTGCTTGCCGACCAAGATAATCTGGAGAGACCTCATGAAGCTAAACGTTAATGGGAAAGATTATAACGTGAATGTCGAAGAGGATATGCCTCTTTTATGGGTATTGCGCGACGAATTAAAAATTAAGGGACCAAAATTCGGATGCGGTATCGCCCAATGCGGCTCATGTACAGTGCACGTGAATGGTGAGGCGGTAAAAAGCTGCTCGTTGCCGGCCTCCTATGTTGACGGGCCGGTCGTTACTATTGAAGGGCTAGGCTCACCGGAAAATCTGCACGCCATTCAAGAGGCTTGGGTAGAAACACAAACCGCGCAATGCGGTTATTGCCAGTCGGGTCAGATTATGCGCGCCGCTGATTTGCTGATGCGTAACAATAATCCATCAGACGCTGAAATTGACGAGACAATGTCAAATAACCTCTGCCGCTGCGGCACATATCCGCGTTTACGTGCCGCTGTGAGATTGGCCGGCGCAAAAATGCGAGGGGAAGCATAGGAAGGTTACGATGATGGGCGATCAAGAACATAACCCTAAGGTCACTGCAAGGAAAATGCGAGGGCCCTCGCAAGCAAACAAGAGGCGGAAAAAAAATACACTGCTTAATCGGCGTAATTTTCTTATTGGGTCCGCCGCCATTGCTGGAGGTGTGGCCTTTGGCGCTTATTCAGTCACACGGCCGTATGGTAATCCGCTACTCGACGAATTGGCCGATGGCGCAGCCGCCTTCACCCCTTATATGAAAATCGACCGAGACGGCGTTGTTGCTATTACCGGCCGCGCTGAAATGGGGCAGGGGGCTAATACAGTATTGGTTGCAATGCTAGCCGAAGAGCTAGATGTCGCATTCGAGGATATTCGTGTTGAGCACGGGCCTGCCAGCAGTGCCTATTATGTTGGCAGCATTGCGCGAGGTATCGCTGGGGTGCCGAACCATTTGCGAAACCAAGAAACCGTCGAAAAAGAATATGAACTGCGCTGGATGGCTAAGCAGTTAGGTTTCCAAATTACCGGCGGTTCAATGACCACAGATGACGGCTATTTTGTGATGCGCCGCACAGGCGCTGCAGCTCGAGAAGCGCTAATGAAAGCGGCGGCTAGGAAGTGGAAGGTTTCGGTGTCGTTTTTGAAAACCGATAACGGAAAAGTCCTCAACCCGCAGAATGGAAAGAGCTTAGCTTATACGGAATTGGCAGTGGCAGCGGCATCGATCAAGCTGTCGCAGGAACCAAAATTAAAAGATACGAGTAAACACAAATATATAGGCAAATCGACACCGCGAAATGATATGGTGCCCAAAGTTACCGGCACGGCTGAGTTCGGAATGGACATCGAGTTGCCAGGTATGGTTTATGCAGCAGTTCGAGAGAACCCGCATAGATGGCGGCCGATCAAAAGCCTAGATGCCAGCGACGCTTTGAAAAAGCGGGGAGTCATCAAAATAGTGAAATTAGAACAGGGCTATGCCGTCATTGCTGATAACAGCTGGCGCGCCATGCAAGCCTTAGAGGATGTTGAGGTTGAGTGGGACTCAGCCGTGGAATACCCGACCGATATGGATGCGGTCTACGCTGATTTAGCCAAAACTATGGAAACTACCGAGCCTCACGTTACCGCCAATGATGAGGGAGATGTTGCGTTCGCTTTTGCATCGGCTGGCAAGGTGACTAGGGCGGAATATCGCGCACCCTATTTGGCGCATATTCAAATGGAGCCGCTAAACGCTACAGCAATGTGGACAGGTTCTGAAAGCGTCGAAATCTGGACAGGCACGCAATCGCCGTCTCCAGCCATTACCGGTGTGGCTAACGTGACTGGTCTTGCCAAGGAAAAAATCAAAATTAATACGGTTTATCTGGGTGGCGGCTTTGGTCGGCGTGGCGAGATTGACTATGTGCAAACGGCCGTGTTAGTGGCTCGCGAAATGCCCGATGTGCCAGTCAAAGTATTGTATTCTCGCGAAGATGATTTTGCTCGTGACACCTATCGACCAGCTGCGTTGGCGCGTCTGGAGGGGACGGTTGAAAATGGCAAAGTAACGGCTGTTAAGGGCGAAGCCGCCACGCTCAGCGCTATAGGCAGTTGGGGCAGTCGCATTGGTTTGCCGCGGGGAGGGCCGGATGACAGCTTAATTGAAGGCATGGCGCATCAGCCCTACGCCATACCGAATTATCAGGTAAAGGGCTATTTAAGCGACAGTAAAATGCCTGTAGGCGCTTGGCGATCGGTTGGGGCCTCGCAAAACAGCTTCTTCTTTGAAAGCTTTTTGGACGAACTGGCGTTTGAACACGGCCTCGACCCACTGGCCATGCGCCTTGATATGGCGGCGCCATATCAGCCGGTGGTGAAAGTGCTGGAAAAAGTCGGCAGGATGTCTAAATGGGGCACAAAACTTGCGGCTAATCGAGCGCGCGGCGTCGCGTTGTGCTCCAGTTTTTACACATTTGTTGCCGAAGTTGTTGAGATCAGCCAAACTGAGGATGGTATTAAAATTGACAATGTTTACATTGCCGCCGATCCCGGAAAGGTAATTGACCGGCAAAATTTTGAGGCCCAAATGACCAGCGGTGCGCTTTTTGGTCTGTCGCAGGCTATGGCCTCGGTCACTGTCTCGAACGGCATGGTAGAGCAGTCCAATTTTCATGATTATCCGATCCCGACATTCACCCAATCGCCAAACTTTCATGTTGAGATTTTGGAAAACCACGTTGGCGTAGGTGGTGCCGGTGAGCCGAGCACGCCTCCTTTCATGCCGGCTTTGGGAAATGCGATTTTCGCCCTAACCGGCGAGCGGTTGCGCAATATGCCATTTGTAGACCATGTTGATTTTGTCTAGGCGCATCGATATTTCGATAGAGTGACACTTAGATAGCATGATATGCCACCGCCACTTTCCTGAGACACCTAATAGCGGCTTTCAGTGGATGGGAGACCATGACCCTGCCTTTTGAACGCAACATTTTCGCACGCTTAGCCGACTGGCAGGGGGACGGTTTAAAAACTGGTTTAGCTAGCCTCGTTGCGATTGATGGTTCTAGCCCCCGACCGGTAGGGGCTCAAATTGCCATGGCCGAAGATGGACGCCATTGTGGCATTATATCCTCAGGTTGCGCTGAAGAGGCGATCATTGCGGAGTTGGCGCAGACTATTGAAAGTGGTGATGATCATATCACCCGTTTCGGTAAAGAGAGCCCGTATCTTGACATCTCTCTGCCTTGCGGCTCAGGCCTTGATGTCCTATTCACCGTCTCGAGTTTGGGCGAGACCACGGGCCAAGTGGTAGCGCGGCACGCGTCGCGCCAACCGGCCTATGTAGCGCCCAACGAAACAGGCGCACTGATTGTTGGTGATGCGCCGACCCAAACTACGATGTACTATCCGCCCGACTATCGCCTCCATGTTTTTGGCTCAGGCCCGCAATTGACTACCTTTGCTAGCATTGCGCAGCTCATGGGCCATACGGTTCTTGCCAACAGCACCGACAAAAATGCCATTACTACCCTTGCTTCGCAGGGCCTGCAGGTTTCACCAATGAATCATCAAAGCCGCTTTGACCCAATAATTTTTGACTGCTTCTCAGCCGTTATTACGTTGTTCCACGAGCATGATTTAGAATTGCCAATACTAACTGCAGCGCTGGATTCCGAAGCGCATTTTATCGGCGCTATGGGCAGTCGGAAAACCCATGCACAGCGCCGCCAGCATTTTGCGGTAGTAGACACGAAGCGACCGTTCGACGATATTGTCGGGCCGATTGGTCTCGACATTGGCGTGCAAGATCCCAGCGAGATCAGCCTCTCCATTCTTGCGCAAGTAACGGCCTTGCGTCCTCGTGCATGACTGAAAGTCCGGTACTCGCAATTATAGTTTTGGCGGCTGGCCGATCAGCGCGTTTCGGCCTGGCTGATAAGCTGGCTGGACAAATTGGTGAAAGCACAGTTTTGGCGGAGTCTTTGCGGGCCTATAAAAATATTAAAGCGATACATCGTTTTGTCATTGTAGCAGCACATAGCACCTTTGCCGAAACGGCGTTCGCCGCCGATTTTGATATTGTGGTGAATGACAAAGTTGATGCGGGTATGGGAGACTCCATCGCTTGCGGTATGCGCGCTGTGCGGAAGGCCGACCCACTACCCACCTATGTGTTAATAGGACTCGGTGATATGCCGTGCATTACTTCCACTACGATTGCTACCCTTTTCTCTGCGGCAAAGAACGAAACAGACATCATAGTGCCTTGTCGACATGGCACACGCGGTCATCCAAGGCTTTTTGGCGCGGCCCATTTTGCAGCGCTGGCCGCCCTTCAAGGGGATACCGGTGCGAGGCACTTACTGGCCGGTGCTCAAGCGGTCACTGAAGTTGTGGTTTCTGATGCCGGTATAATTGTGGATGTCGATACTACTGCCGATTTGGAGCGGCTGAACTGATGTTAGGGACGTCGTTACCGCTGTGGTTTTTTTTAATTGCTGCACTTTATTCAACGGTCGGCTTTGGCGGCGGCTCCAGTTACACAGCGCTTCTAGCCATTATGGCGACGGCTGGGGCTATGGAAATTTGGCAAATTCCGATTTTAGCATTGCTGTGTAACATCAGTGTGGTGGCGATCGGTAGTTGGGCAGCGACCCGACGTCGCTCTTTTGACTGGCGACAAGCGGCCCCCTTTATTATCAGCTCAGTGCCGATGGCTTTCATTGGTGGGCTGATGCCAGTGCGCGATGATGTTTATCTGCTGTTGCTGGCTGTTAGCCTGCTATTGGCCGGGGCGCGGCTTCTTTGGCTGCCGAGTGCAGCTGATTCACGAAGCCTGCCGGCGTCATCAAAATTGGCACTGGGAATTGGCGGCGGCTTGGGTTTGATTTCGGGTATGGTCGGCATTGGTGGCGGCATTTTTCTCGCACCATTATTGCATCACTTACGCTGGGCTTCAGCGCAAGCCATTGCCGCATTATGCAGTTTTTTCATTTTGGTCAATTCAGTGGCAGGGCTCGCTGGCCACTTGGTCAAAAACTACGCCACCGATCTTGAAGCATTAACCGCCACTGCCGCTCCGCTAATGATCGCCGTCGCGTTGGGTGGGATGCTCGGCAGTCGGCTACTACTGGAAAGCTTATCTGCCAACCGCTTGCGCCAAATCACTGCGTTGCTCATTATTTTTATCGCCTTACGCCTGTTGGAGCAGTTATATTTTCATCCATGAACAACGACCAAACATTGATCGATCGATTTGGACGACAGATCACTTATTTGCGTCTGTCCGTTACAGATCGCTGCGATCTTCGGTGCCAATATTGTATGTCGGAAAAAATGCATTTTCTGTCTAAGGCCGACGTCTTAAGCTATGAAGAGATGCTATTTCTATGTGATATTTTTATCGCCCGTGGTGTGAAGAAAATTCGCGTTTCTGGCGGTGAGCCACTGGTGCGCAAAGATATCGGTTCGCTTTTTCAAGGGCTCGGTCGCAGAATTGGTCAGGGAGGTGTGCAAGGTTCCGAAAATGGTCTCGAAGAATTGGTGCTGACTACTAATGCCACACAATTAGACAGACACGCGGATGCTTTGGTCGATTGCGGTGTTAGGCGGATTAATGTTTCACTGGATACGTTGGACCGGGCAGTGTTTCATCGGTTGACTCGGCGAGACAAGCTAACTCAAACACTGGCCGGCATCGAGGCGGCGCAAAAGGCCGGCTTGCAGGTAAAAATCAATACGGTGGTGTTAAAAAATTACAATAAAGACGAGCTGTCGCGGCTTATCGATTGGGCGCATGAGCGTTATATGGATATTACGCTCATCGAGACCATGCCACTGGGCTTCGTTGATGAAGACCGTTATGATCAATATGTGCCACTGCTGCCGCTGCAAGATCAATTGGTTCATCAACTTGCTTTGCAGCCTAGCAGTTATCGCAGTGGCGGTCCGGCGGTTTATTTCAACCGCCCCGGCAGTGTGCGGCGGGTCGGGTTTATCTCGCCGTTGACAAATAATTTCTGTAGCGGGTGCAATCGTGTCCGGATTACTTGTTCTGGTGAGATTTATACCTGCCTCGGGCAAGACAGCAAGATGGATTTGCGCCCGGCGCTGAAGGCACAAGATGCCGCCGCTCTGAACGCGCTGCTAGATTTAGCTTTGATGGCCAAGCCAGAAGGCCATGAATTTGCCATTACCAAAGACAATCCGACCCCAGCCACGGCGCGGCATATGTCAGTGACGGGAGGCTGAGATGCGGTTGGTTTTTTTCGGCCGCTTGGCAGACTTAAATGGCGGCAGATATATGGACGGGGTGCCAGATGATTTTGTCGATGGTGAAGCTCTGCGTGCTTGGCTTAGTGACACGGCACCACATTTGTCTGGCACGTTAGGCCACCCGGGCACCCGTTTGTTACTGGATGACACAATTGTGGATTGGCAAACGCCGCTCGCTGAAAAGCGACACATTGCCATTATCCCGGTTTGCAGCGGAGGCTAGCATGGAGGTTGAAACGCATATTGCTCTGCCAGCCGAAGATTTTGATGTTGATGCTGCCTTGTCCGCCTTTCGCGACGAGGTGGAAAGCGCGGGTGCCATTGTCAGCTTTCTCGGTCAGGTCAGCCGCGAGGATACCGATAATCCGGTTGAAGCGCTCTATCTCGACCATGTGCCAAACGCGACGCTAAACTCCATTACGCAGGTAGCGTCGCGCGCTGCGGCTCGTTGGCCGCTTATGAAGCTGACGATTATTCACCGCGTTGGCGAGGTCAAGGTTGGGCGCCCCATAGTGCTTCTTGCCTGTGCGGCCCGCCATCGACGCGACGCGTTTGAGGCGGCCGAGTATCTCATGGATTTTTTGAAATCCGATGTTTTGCTGTGGAAGAAAGAAATCCGCGCCAGCGGTGCTAGCTGGATTGAGCCGCGCGCGGAAGATTATGCTGATAAGGAAAGGTGGAACGGCCAATGCACGGAATTAACGAAAGCCTGATATTTATTCCTGTTAATATTGCGGTGATGACGGTGTCGGATACGCGCACTGCTAAGACCGATACATCGGGCGATATTTTGGCGCAAAGGCTCACTAGGGCGGGTCACAATTTGGCCGATCGCACCATCATCACCGATGATAAAGCTAAAATTACCGAGCAAGTGCGGGGCTGGATTGATAACCCGCAAATTGATGTTGTCATTTCCACTGGCGGCACCGGCTTGACCGGCCGCGATATCACGCCGGAAGCTATTGCGCCACTTTTTGAAAAAACAATTGAAGGCTTTTCGGTGATTTTCCATCAAGTCAGTTTCCGATCGGTCGGTCTGTCTACGCTGCAATCGCGCGCCTTAGCCGGACTGGCCAAAAACACTTTCATTTTTGCGCTGCCGGGCTCAACCGGTGCGGTTAAGGATGGCTGGGATCAAGTCATCAGTTATCAATTGGATAGCCGTCATAAGCCTTGCAATTTGGTCGAATTAATGCCGCGCTTGGATGAAAGATAGAGATGATAAATAGAGATGAGAAGAAGCGGCATGAGCAATAAGCTGACCCATTTTGATGCCGATGGTCGCGCTCGCATGGTCGATGTTGGTGGCAAGCCCGCTAGCGACCGAACGGCGCGGGCGCAGGGCTTTGTCGCCTTGGCCAAGGAAACGCTGGCTGCCATCACTGCCAACCAAGCTGCCAAGGGCGATGTTCTGGCGGTGGCGGAATTGGCCGGTATTATGGCTGCAAAAAAGACGGCTGATTTGATACCGCTATGCCACCCATTGTCCTTATCGCGGGTAAAATTGGTTTTAACACAACAACAAGACGGTATTTTAGTCGTTGCCGATGTTGCCTGTAGCGGCCAAACCGGCGTTGAAATGGAGGCGCTAACCGCCGTTTCCGTGGCCTGCCTAACCGTCTACGACATGATCAAAGCAATTGATAAGGCGGCGCGCATCGGACCGATCGAGCTCATTGAAAAAACGGGCGGCAAATCTGGCAGTTTTCGCCATGGTCCAAAATAAGTGTCCCGCGGCATGATTAGCGTTGAGGAAGCCTGGGCGTTATTGGCGCAAACCGAAGCACTTGGTGGCCAAGAAACCGTGACATTGGGTGATGCGGCTGGCCGCGTGTTGAGTGGCGATGTGGCGGCACAGCGCACGCATCCCCCGGTCAATGTCTCAGCTATGGATGGCTATGCGTTGCGCTTTCAAGATGTCTCTGAGGACAAGACACATTTTGAAATTATCGGCGAAGTGCAGGCCGGTAAACGCTTTGATGGCACGCTGGCACCTGGTCAGGCGGTGCGCATTTTCACCGGAGCCGCCGTACCAAACGGAGCCAACCATATTGTCATTCAAGAAGATGTGGCGCGTGATGGCGGACATATGCGCATCTGCGCTCCGCAAAATAGACCGGCGCATATTCGCCGCGCCGGAGAGGATTTTGTCCGTGGCGATATGTTGCTGCGGGCTGGGCGGGTGGTAACAGCAGCTGATGTGGCGTTAGCCGCCAATGGCAATCACAGCGATATGCTTGTCAAACCGCGCCCGCGCATCGCCTTTATCGCCTCTGGAGATGAGTTGAAACCGGCTGGACAAGCTTTTGGTGAGGTTGATATTCCCGACAGTCTTGGGGCGGCTCTGTCGGCTTTAGTCGACAAATGGGGCGGTGAACCGGTCGGCACTGCGCTGACACGTGATGAACCGGAGCAATTTGCGGCCGCCGTGCAAGCGCTGCCGCAGGCCGACATTTACGTGCCAATCGGTGGTGCATCGGTTGGTGCTTATGATTTCGCTAAACAAGTGTTTGCGGACTTGGGCTATCTCATGATGTTTAGCAAAATCGCTGTTAAGCCTGGCAAGCCGTGCTGGTTCGCCACCGCGTCTTCCTCGCCGCCCGCTTCTGTGGCGCTGGGGCTACCCGGCAATCCGGCCTCGGCAATGGTGACGGCGCACTTGTTTTTGCGCCCTCTGATAGCCCGTTTGGCGGGTCGGGAGGCCACCTTGCCATGGGCGCACGGCCGATTGACAGCTAGCTTGTCGGCCAATGGCGTGCGCGAGAATTTTTTGCGTGGCCAATATGTTATTAGCGATACCGGCCAAGTACAGATTTCCGTTGCAACCAAGCAGGACAGTGCGTTGACGTCAGTGTTTTCGGCGGCTAATTGCCTTATTCGCCGTCCAATTGAGGATGTACCCCGTCAGGCCGGCGACGTGGTGGCGTTTTTGCCGCTCTAGCTAGCTATTATTTGCATCTGTCAGTGTCGCTTGCTGGCCTAAACTTGATGAAGCTGAGCGGCGGAGAAGGAAAGCTCCTAACCCGCATATTTTCTGGGGCATTCAGCAAGCAAGGATCTCTTAATAACCTTGAAAAGCCCGGCTTTATTGCCCTTTTTAATAACTCATCGGATCGAGTTTATATTCTCTAAATTGTGTATCACTAGGGTAGCAC
>MDTB01200285.1_pt1 | contig 12447 bp, 11 predicted proteins | sample 811161 | NCBI WGS metagenome assembly MDTB01 (sample SAMN05326650, study PRJNA326480) | marine metagenome | isolation source: seawater | place: Mediterranean Sea | collected 2009 | reverse complement strand
TTTTCATTTCATAGTTATTATCAGGAGTTATATTTGTTTCAATAGCTAGAAAATCTAAAAATTTGTCTTTTTTTCGTTGATCTATATTTTTAGATAATACATTTAAAACATTTTCAAATTTCAATATAGTTCTTATACGTTTGTTTTTTCTAAATACTCCCTTTTCTACATCCTCCCACATAAATCGGTTCAATTGCATAAGAAATATTTTATTTTTTTTTAGGTTCGCAATATCAGTGACGCTTGCAATAGAATCTTGCAGATGAGCGGAAACTACTCTTAAATCTTCCTCTGTTTTAGCTATAAGTTTTAAATTTTTAGGATCCATTTTAAATTCTTTTTATATCTGCTTTGCATTTTTTCAATTTTCTTTCTAAAAACTCGTATCCTCTATCAAGATGATAAATTCGATTTATGATAGTCCTATTTTCTGCAACTAGTCCTGCTAGCACTAAACAAACAGAGGCTCTCAAGTCGGTAGCCATAACTTCTGCTCCGGTTAATTTGGTTGGTCCTTTTATTGTAGCTGTTTTATCTTTGATATCAATTTTTGCACCCATTCGTCTTAATTCAGGAACATGCATAAATCTATTTTCAAATATGTTTTCTTTAATTTTAGATACACCTTCAGCTTGAGTCAAAAGTACCATAAGTTGGGCTTGTAGATCAGTTGGAAAGCTCGGATAGGGTTTTGTTATAATATTTATATTCTTTAATTTTTTTTTTTTTTTTATAATAAGTGAGGATTTTTTTTTAATTATTTTAACACCAACCATCTTTAAGACATTTATTTCACTTTTAACGATTTTAGGATCGATTTTATCTATTGTTAAATCTTTTTTTGCCAATAACGCTCCAGCAATCATATAAGTACCGAGCTCTATTCTATCAAAAATTACCTCATGGGAAATATTTGAACTTTTTAATTTATTTTCGTAGATAGTTATTGTTCTACCTTTTAAATTTATATTAGATCCTAATTTATTCAAAAAAACTATTAAGTCTTTAATTTCAGGTTCAACTGCGCAGTTTTTAAGAACAGTTTTTCCTTTCGCTTTACAAGCCGCTAATAAAGCGTTTTCAGTAGCTCCTACTGATATAGATGGAAAATTTATTATTGCTCCTTTTAAACCTTTTTTTGCTTCCGCTAATATATAACCATTTTTAATTTTTATTTTTGCACCTAATTTTTTTAATGCAAATAAATGTAAATCTACAGGTCTTGTGCCGATAGCACATCCACCCGGTAAAGAAACTTTTGCTTTTCCGTATTTTGTTAATAATGAACCTAATATCAGTATTCCGGCTCTCATAGTTTTTACTAGCTTGTAAGGAGCAAGCGTAATTATATTTTTATCGTTATTCTCAATTTCTATAATATTATTTTTTTTAAATATTTTTGTTTCTAAACCAATAAAATTTAACAACTCAACCATAGTAAATATGTCTTTGACTAAAGGGATGTTTTTAAGTTGGACTTTATGTGCGAGTATAGTTGCCGCGAGAATTGGCAAAGTTGCGTTTTTCGATCCTGATATAGAAATTTTTCCAGATAATTCTCTTTTACCTTTAATTATTAACTTTTGCATCAAAGAGATTAAACTTTTGGAAGTGTCACGCCTTTTTGTTTCATGTATTTACCTTTTCTATTAGCATAAGTTATACTTGGTCTCTCATTGCCTCTTAAAAAAATAAACTGGGCCACACCTTCATTAGCATAAATTTTAGCTGGTAAAGGAGTAGTGTTTGAAAACTCTAATGTAACATTACCCTCCCACCCTGGTTCCAAAGGTGTAACATTCACAATAATACCGCATCTTGCGTATGTTGATTTACCCAAGCAAATTACCAAAACATTGTCAGGAATTTTAAAATATTCCATTGTTCTTGCTAAAGCAAAAGAATTAGGCGGAATTATACATTCTTTTCCAATTTTAGTTACAAAGCTTTCTTTTTTAAAAAATTTAGGATCAACTATACCTGAGTACACATTTGTAAAAATTTTAAACTCATTAGATACTCTGGCGTCATATCCAAAGGAAGATAAGCCGAAAGAAATTCTTCCTTTTCTTACTTGTTTTCCAACAAAAGGTTTAATCATTCCTTTTTCTTTTGCAGCTTTTTTAATCCATTTATCTGAAAGAACTGTCATTTTTTCCCTTTTTCTTTTTTGATTTTTGTCTTTTTTTTAAATTTTTCTTAAGAGCTACCTCACGACTTTTTAATAAAGAATCTTTTTTTCCAAAAGATTTCATTAAAAATAATTAATCTTTGTCTGGGTTAGTTAAGTCCTCTAACGTTATTGGTTTATCAATATCGTGCATTAATTTTTCTTCGGACTCTTTAGTGCTAATGTTGGAACGCTTTGCCCTTCTTTGCTCTATTCTAGCTTTACGCTTCGCCTCTTTTTTCATAGCTTTATCGCCACGGGTAGATTTATAATCATAATGAATTCCCATAATCGCTCCTGCATCTAGTATTATATTTTTACTTGTTTGGTAGCTAATATGCAAGCATCTTAGCTTATATCTATTAACACTATAATTTTTTGGCAAAATCTAGGCTTTTTTAAAATTATATTTATCACTTAATAATTTATAGGTAATTTCTATTATAGCTGAAAAGAACAATGTTGAAAAAATACTGTATGCAAAAAATGGGATTGCCATAAAGTAAGTTAAATATAATCCAGAAATTGTTAAACCATACACTCCTGATGTCCAGACTCCCAAGTTGGTCACAAGGAAAAAAATACAGGATCCTAAAAATGAACCTAGTAACCTTAAAGATAAGTTTTTTGTAAAAAATGTTCCAATCAAACCTATCAAGAGAACACTTCCCCATGTCCAATGTGTGAGAGTATGATAGCCGATAATAAAATCAGTTATTGCAAAACTAATAATTATCGAAGGAATATATTTTTTACCTAATAACACTGGCACATAAAAGCTTAAAGCTATTAAACTAGTAAAATTTGGTGGATGAGGAATAAATCTGCTAATGGATAATGCGATAAATATTCCAATACTTATATTTAAATATCTCATAAAACTTAGTATAATTTTTTAAATCCAAAATTTAAAGCTCTTTCTGGCGCAGAATACTGAATAGCCTGGCTATATTTTTCATTTAATACATTAGTCAAATCAACAAAGCCTCTATAGTTTCCGAATAGAAAACTTAAACCTAAGTCGCTCACTGAATAAGATTTTAGTCTTACGTCTCTAAAATTTCCACCAGCGTTATTTACATTTCCATAGTCTCTAGTTGTATCTGACCATTTAGTTTTCCAATTTAGTGCCGTGGTATCTGTAATATTATAATTAGCTCCAATATTTATAAAATGTCTTGGAACTCTGACCATTTGGGAGTTTAAAAAATCACCCGCACTTCCTGGGCCTAAATCAGGATCGTCAAAATCAGCTCCGTCATAGGTAGAATTGTAAGTATAACCTAAATTAAAATTTAAATCTTTTATTGGTTTATATTTGGATAATAACTCTAAACCTCGAGTTCTAACAACTCCAGGCCTATTTACAGGTGTCCAACCTGCTGATTTCCATCCTTCAATAGTGTTTTCATATTTATGATTAAAAAAAGTTAAATCAATATTCATACCTTTGTCTATAAAATTTTTTTGAACACCAAAATCAAAACTTCTTCCTTTTTCGGCCACTAAAGAGCTAGAATTATTACTTTTCCAAAATTCGTAAAGTGATGGAAATTTTATACCAGTCCCGTAAGAGGATTTAAATGTTGCCTCTAGAGAGTCAGAAAAATATGCCAGAGTTGCTCTCTCGCTGTCTTCATCGAGATCTTGACTATGTTGATCAAATCTAATCCCAACTGTTCCGTAAAGGTTTTCAGTTATATTGGATTGAATATCAATAAATTGGGAGCTAATTTCCTCTCCTTTTCTAAAATCCTCTGATTCATTTGAATTGTATCTCATTTCTTCAAATTCTTTTTCTAACCCAAAAGCGATGTTACTTTTAGAATTAATTTTATAAATATTGTTCAAACTTACAGTATTCCTATATGACCAAAAATCTTGTTTAACTATTGAACTATTAAATTGACTTTGAACATTTTTGGCACTTCTACTCATATAACCAGATCCTAAAATTAAACTGCTTTTTAATTTCTCCCTAGGATTAAAGTTTACTTGCAAAGTCGCAGAGGAGTCCTTTTCATGGGACTTATTATCTACTTGGTCAAAACTTTCCTTAATAGCATCGTAATTAAGTTTGGAGTCTGCTATTTTGTATATAGCTCGATAGTCTAATTTGTCAGAAATCTTATATCCGTAATTTGTTAGAAAGGTATGGTTCTTATACGGATCGCTTTCATCATTATGTGTCATAGAAGATAAACCATCAGTTTGAAATCTTTCTAAACCAATATAAAAATCTTTTTTATCGTCTGATCCCCCATATGAAAAGTTAAGATTATGTGTTTTATCAGAGCCTGTATTATAAGAATAATCTTTTTTAAATTCGCCATTTCCTTTTTTTGAAAAAATATTAATTGCTCCTCCCATTGCCCCACTACCATACATTGAACTTTGGTTGCCTTTTAAAATTTCAACTCTAGACACCTGACCAGTTAAAATATCATCAAAATAAAATCCATTTTTTGGAGTAGATGAGTCTGACTTTTTAACTCCATCTACATAAACAGTGCTGTATGCTTTTGGTAAACCTCGTAGTTGAATACCCATATTAGACCCGGGTCCACCAGTTTGAAAAAAATTTAATCCTGTTACCGTATTGTTTAAAGAGTCACCTAAAAAAGGTTTATTAGTATTTTCAAGATCCTTTTCATCTACAACAGTTATTGAAGTACCAACAGTAGATGCTGACTGAGGTGTTTTGCTAGGTGAAATTACTAAGATTGGAATGTCGTCAGCGTAAAGTTTGCTAGAAATAATTATCGCTAATGGTAAAATTATCTTGAATATTTTGTTCATATCAGCCTTTATTTTTTGAAGTAAAATACCTCATTTTCTGAAGTAAAATACTTGATTAATATATGCCGATGTAAGTAAAACTATAGAATTAGACTTTTCCTGGCCATCATTCAACAGCGGGCTACATTGGGTGGCGCTCGGACTTAAACTTAGTTTTTACCGTTGCAGGAACAGTTAATGATTTTCACATTATTCCCCACTCACTTATTCAATGCAATTTAAATTTACTTAATTAAAATCAAATTGCAAGTATTTTAATCACTTAAAAAATTTGTGGATTGTTTTAGTTATATAACTAAATTCAGTCGGAAGCATTTCTGGATAAATGGGAAGAGATAAAATCTCCTGGCATATTTGCTCATTATTTTTAAGTTTAATATTTTTTAATTTCAATCCCTTGTGTTTATAGAGAGGTTTTGGCCAATTTATCAAAGCTTCAATGCCTTTACTACGAAGGTACTTAAATAATTTAAATTGTTTTTTTGTCCTTATTACATAAGAATTAAAAACATCTTGATATAAATTCTTTCTATAAATTTTTGGAGTTATTATTGGTAGATTTTTAAATGCGATATTATATGCTTTAGCAATTTTATTCCTGAGTATAATATTTTTCTTTAGTATTTTTAATTTTGTGTTTACTATCGAAGCCTGAAGGTTGTCTAAACGGGTGCAAAAACCAAAATAGTCAATATCATATCTTGACTTTAAATATTTTCCATTTTTTCTTCTACCTTGACCATGATTTCTCAATCTTAAAAATTTTTCATATAAATTTCTATTTTTAGTAACTATAAAACCTCCGTCTCCAGCAGCACCTAGAGACTTCAGTGGATGTAACGAGAAGCAACCAACTTCACCAAAAGTTCCTACAAAATTTTTTTTAAATTTCGCTCCAAATGATTGGGCACAATCCTCTATAACTTTAAGTTTATATTTTTTTGCAATCTTCATTATTTTATCCATTTCACATGAATGGCCATATAAATGAACAGGAAGAATTGCTTTTGTTTTTTTTGTTATTAAATTTTCTATTTTTTTTGGGTTAATATTGTAATCGTCTGATATATCAGCAAGAACTGGCGTAAATCCTACATGTTTAATTGCCGCTAAAGTTGCAACATAAGTATGTCCGACTGTTATAATTTCGGAATTTCTTTTTAATCCAATACTGGTAAGAGCTAAAAGAAGTGCATCTGTGCAACTATTTACGGATACAACATATTTAATTTTCAAAAGTTGAGAAATATTTTTTTCAAATTTTAAAACTTCGTCTCGTAGAACAAAATCTCCATTGTTCATAATCTTTTCAAAATTTGATAAATGAGTTTTTTTTTGCTTACTGTACTGTCTTCCAAAATCTATATAAGGAACTTTCCATTTCATGACTTGTCTCCGTGTAAAAGTTTTTTTATTCCTGTCTCTAAAGTAAATTTTCTTTTATATTTCAAATAATTGTTTTTTGGTATATTTTTTATTTCATTTAAATTGAAGTCATCTAATCTTTTTTCCTTTTTATTTATTACAATTTTTGACTTTGAATTAGCTAATTTTTTAATTAATTTCGCTATATAAATAATTTGTACTTTTTTTTTATTTCCAATTGTTAATATTTTATTTATATATCTCTTATTTAGTGCTCTCAAGGAACAACTAGCTAAATCTTTAGCATGAATAAAATCTCTTGTTTGTTTTCCACTGCTATGAACAGTTATTTTGTTGTTATTTCTTGCCTTTTTTAAAAAAAGTGAAATTACATCTTCTCCCCGATTATTTGTTCCATAAACTGTAGCATATCTAAGAATAGTGAATCTAATTTTAAATAAAGTAAAATAATTTTTAATAATATTTTCAGCAGCCACTTTTGAAGATGTATACAAATTCCCACTTGAACTATGCGCATAAATACTGCTTGCAAATATAAATCTTTTAACCTTATTGAATCTAGACGCCTCTAATAAATTACAAGTAAGAAGTATATTATCTTTTATTGTTTTAAGAGGTATTTTTTTGACCTTGTTGATATTAGACACACCTGCTAAATGGTAAATACAATCTATATTCTTTGTAATTTTTTTGAGGTTTTTTAAATTTGAAAGATCAGTATTTATATAGTTTGCTTTATCATTTTTAGGTTTAATTTTATCTAATACAGTTACGTTAAAGTTTTTTTTAATAAGCAGGTCAACAATATTCGAACCTATAAAACCACTTCCACCCGTAACAAAAATATTTTTCATTAATTTTTTTAAATATATCCACGTTTCTTTTTACTTTTTGTATTTAACTCAGAAAGTGCAAGATATTCGCTTAATACTTTTGTACTAAGCTTATCGTTAACCATAGGTTTAGGTGATTGATGAAAAAAATATTCCCACGGCTGTTGATCTAATTCATGTCCATTCTTCATAAGCTGATCATATAACTCTGTACCGTAATAAGGGGCCAAAACTGATAAAGAATAGTAATCAGCATCAACTTTTTTCGCAAAATCTATAGTTTCTTTTAAGTCGTCATCTGTTTCTCCTGGGAATCCGGCCATAAAGTATGCAGAAAATGGAACACCTGCTCTTTTTAACATCTCTGCACCTACTAACATTTCTTCCCTTGTCTCTAATTTTTTAACTTCAGACAAAATTCTATTGCTTCCGGACTCAAAACCAATTTTTACTCTTTCACATCCAGCCTCTGCCATTAATTCACAGATTTCGTCATCTAAATGATCTGCTCTAGCTTCACATTTCCATCTCATTTTTAAATTATCTTTTATCATCATTCTTAGCATATCTTTTACTCTTTTCTTTTTTACAGTGAAAACATCATCAACAAAATATACGATTGTATTATCTTCAATTTTTAGTTGGTCTTTTTGTTCTATATTAGCTGAAGCAGCATAATCAAACTGTGTAGGAACATAATAATTATTTTTTAATAAGTGCATTTCTTCAAGGACTGACTCTGGAGATCTTAGTCTTGTAGTTTTTCTGTCCCAATGAAAAGGAGATGCGCAGTAAGTACATTTGTATGGACAGCCTCTAATAGTGTTAACATAGGATACGTCGACATTTTTTCTTTCAGATTCAGGTATATTCCAAAATTTTTGCCTTTCAGGCATAGGTAATGTATCGATATTTTTTATAACTGGTGCAATACCGGTTTTAAATAATATACCTCCTTTATCTCTAGAAACTACTCCTGGTATAAATTTAGGATTTTTATTTTCTACAAGCGCAGTAAAAGCTTCCTCACCTTCCCTTTGAATTGAATAATCAATTGAAGTTAAGGAATTTAAAATATCTGAGTCTAAAGTGGCATGAACACCTCCAACTACCTGCTTAATTGACGGATCTATTTTCTTGACATGATCTGAGATTATTTTAATTGCGCTTATGTTTGCTGTATAAGATGTGTAACCAACCCAATCAGGTTTAAATCTGATGATATTGTCCTTTACTTCATGCCAGATAGGATTATTAGTATCTTTAAAATAGTCCTTGTAAGAATTGAAATTAGAAAATATTTTATTAACTTTAATATATCCATAATCACTTACATAATCAGCATTATATAACCAAGCATCGTGACCTCTTTTATTTAAATAAGAGGCTATATATGCAATTCCTAAAGAGTTAGCGTTATATTTTGAGCCCAACAGTCTATAAAAAGGAGGGTTGATTAAAAGTACTTTTGCCATAAACGTTCAGTAACACAAGAGTAATACTTAATCAATGCGAGATATGGTAATTTATTTAATTAAAATTTTTACTTCAATATGTTTGAAAATTGTTCTAACATTCTTTTCTTAGTTGGCAGGTCATTTTGATGCATCTCCTCTTGAATAGAATTATAATTTTTTATAATTTTGTAAATAGTCTCTTTAATTTCTTTCAAATTTCTCTTAATTACAAAAATACCTTTTTTGTTTTTTTTAACATAGGCAATTTCTTCAAATATTATTACCGGTCTATTTCTAGATAAAGATTCTTCTAAAACATAAGGATGTGCTTCGGTATAGGATGGAAGAATTGTAATATTACATCTATCATAAGCTTGGATCAAATCTTCATCTGAAGAAATATAGCCTAGAGGTATAATTTTGTTTCCGAAATTTTCTAACTTTTCAGTGTTTCCAGCGATTGACAGTTCAGCATCAATATTGATCTCATTAAATTGAATTATAAAATTCTCTATTCCTTTTTCAGGATTTATCCTGCCGACGTATAAAAGTCTTGGTTTATCTAATTTTGGCAAAGTTTTATTTTTAGTCCACCTGCTATTTAAACGAGAAGGAGATACAAGATAAGACTTTTTTGGTTCATACAACCTTTCGTGACAAACAATCACATAAGAAAACTTTGTGATGAATTTGAACATTAAATCATAAATCCATATAAATTTTTTTCCTAAAATGTATTCATACTCTTCATAACCATTGCTCATTAAATAAACAAAAACTCTTTTTTTTCTTAAGGTAAAAAGTAATATGAAGCTTAAAAAAGTGTAGGGACTTATCGATACAATTAAATATGTTCTTTTTTTAAATATTGTTTTTATTACCCCAAATAGATAAGAAAAAATTGTAGATCCAGCATATATATTTTTTGTCTTAAATTGATGGTTTAATTCTTTTTTTGATCTTCTAAAAATGCAATCAACGTTAAAAAATTTGCTTAATTCGTCAGGTAAAATTTTTAAATCTAAATTAGCACTTTTAAATTCATTTAATTGGTTTTTTGAAACACTTTCATTTGATATTATTACTAATTCTTTCACGATTTTTTATAAAATTTTTTTACTATAATAAAAATTAAAGACAATATTACTGCAACTAAGACATCTTCTAAAGGTGAAGCACCAGGATATCCGTAGTTCCATAGTATAATTAGTAAAAACCAAATAAACCAACTAATTAATTTTTTATTCAACTTTACATCCCTCTTGGTTGCAGTTCTTCCCAGAATTAATATTATTATAAAAATCTAAAGCTCTCATGGCTGTCATCATGTGACTTTTGTAAATATTTAAATATCCATTTAAACTTTTCGCTAGTTTTTCTGCATGTTCCATCATTCCCAATCTCACTAAATTTATCAACATTATCGCATTACCATTGGGTATAGTATTATCACTTATATCTATAGGTTTTAAAAAAATATCGTTATTAACCTTTTTATTTTTTTGAAAAATATCTTTTTCATCGACATAAAATTTTGAAATAGCTTTATTACATATTTTTTTAGCAAGATCTTTATATTTAAAATTCATAGTTCTATCTGAGAGATCGTTTAACATATTTAATAAAAAGGCGTAGTCTTCCAAAAAAACAACCTCTTTAGAGTAACTATGTTGAATGGAATTATTAATAAATTTACTCTCTATTTTTGCAAAAAATTGTTCGGCTTGCTCTAAATATTTTTTTTTAGGTAATATTTCGTGGGATGAGATTAATGCGCTTATCCATATGCAGTTTAAATCTAATTGTGTCTTATTGTCAAAGAATGGCTTTTTTTTCTTAGATCTGATCTCTAAAAGTTTGTCAATTATATCTTTCGGTGGTTTTTTTTTTTCAACTAAAATAATTTTACTTTCCCAATTTCCCTTGGGGTCAATTTCGAAATAATTGCTAATTTCTTTTATTTCTTTTATTTCTTCATAATTATATACGTAGTACTTCCCCTCTTCACCGTCACTGTCAGCATCATATGCTGATCCTAAAAGACCGTCCTTATTTAAAAATTGATTCCTTAAAAATTCAATTGTCTGAGCAAGTTTTTCTTTAAAATATTCGTCTTCATTAATTTTGCAATACTTTGATAAAAGTAGAATAAATTGTACATTATCATAAAGCATTTTTTCAAAGTGTGGGATTATCCAATTTTCATCAACAGTATATCTAGCAATTCCCCCTTCAACGTGATCGTAAATTCCTTTGGACGTAATCTGTTTGATTAACAGAGTTACGGGATCTAAATATTTTTTTTCATTTGTTTTATTGTAAAAATATAAAAGGGTTTCATACAAATTAAATGTAGGAAATTTAGGCGCTCCTTTGTATCCACCTTTAATTGGATCAAGATAATTTAAAGAATTTTCTAAAATTGGCTCTAAGTCTTGGCTTAATACAGAATTTTTTTTTAATTCTAAATTTTTTATAATCAAGTTTTTTTGTTCGATTATATTAATTTTTTGTTCTTGGTAAGCATCATGTACTTTTTGTAAAACTTCTTTAAATGACGGAAGACCATTTTGATTAATTTTTGGAAAGTATGTGCCACCCATGAAAGGTACTCCATTTTCATCTAAAAACATTGTTAAAGGCCAACCACCCCCAGATTGATTTAATAACTGAAAAGAACTTTGAAATACAAAATCAAGATCTGGCCTCTCTTCTCTATCAACTTTTACGTTAATAAAATATTTATTCATTAAATCCGCTGTCTCTTGATCTTCAAAGCTTTCATGTGCCATTACATGGCACCAATGGCAACTCGCATAACCAATACTTAATAAAATCGGTTTAGAATATTTTTTTGCAAAATCAAATGTATTTGGGGACCATATCTGCCAATGAACTGGATTATTTTTATGCTGTTGTAAATATGGGCTAGGGTCGTTAATTAAATTATTTTTACTAATATCAATCATTAAAATATTTTTTCTTTACTAATAAGGAGGTTAAAATTAATCCTATAAATACAATTACTGGTATATAGATTTCTTCACTAAAAATTAGATTAAAAATACTAAATTCGTCAGACTCTCTAATGAATGTGTTTACACCAGCGCCAATAGTGTTCCAAATAAAAAATCCTGGAATAAAACCTAATAAGCTAGCAAAAAAATAATTAGTATTTCTCATTTTAAATATTACTGGTAATACGTTTTGTAAAAAAAATGGTATTCCTAACCCACCTGCAAATCTAAAAGCAAAAAAATAATAAAATTCATTTTTTTGGAAACGCTCTATATATTTTGAAAATTTTTCCTTTAATATTTGATTTACTATATCTGTAAAAAAATAATTAGCAACTATGTATAAACTTAGGGCTCCAACAGATATTGAAACTGTAGAAATAATAGTACCAATCCATTTTCCAAATAATATTCCAGATAATAAAAGTAGTGGGGAGCCGAAACCTAATAGTAAAATCCAAATAACAGAAAATATAAAAAAAAGTATAAGATTAAAAACTAAATTATTTCCTATCGTTTGGTCTATATTTTCTTGGATAATCTTATAATAAGAAAAGTCGTCAATTCGAGAGATGTCAAATTTTGAGAAAAGAAAATACAAAAAAGAGATCAAAATAATTAAATAAATTGATCCAAGTGTTATCTTAATAGTTTTATTCATATTTTACCTGTACAATAGACATCATATAAAATATATACCTTTAAATATTTATGAAAAGAACTTATCAACCAAGCAATTTAGTCAGAAAACGAAGACATGGTTTTCGTTCAAGAATGGCTACTAA
>MDTB01176454.1_pt1 | contig 12447 bp, 11 predicted proteins | sample 811161 | NCBI WGS metagenome assembly MDTB01 (sample SAMN05326650, study PRJNA326480) | marine metagenome | isolation source: seawater | place: Mediterranean Sea | collected 2009 | reverse complement strand
GCGCCTGACTTCCCGGGGCCGGGCTACGCCATTGCCCTTCACGGCGACATGGTCGTGCATCGGGCCGGGCCCCTCACGGAGTTGACGGAACGCATCTCGATGGTCAACGGCTATGTGGCGGTCGACACCAGTCGTGACGAACAGAGCCGGTCGGCCGACCTGATCGTCGTCGACGATCCCAATGCGCTTTACACGGAGTGGGCGAAGTTCGCCGCATGGCGCTCCCACGGCCGGCTTGGGGCCCTCCTCGACGAACTCGAGTTCTCCGCCGACCCCGAAGCGGTCGCCGCACAACTCGACTCCGCCATCGCCGAGGTCGCGCAGGCCGCCGCCGAGATGCGCGCCGGCGCGCCGTCCGGGATCGAGCACTACGGCGGTTAGTGATCGACGGCTTCAGTTCGGGTTGCGGTCGTCGAAGTCGGCGAGGAGGAGTTCGGGCTGGTCGGTGAAGTCGCGAGCCGATCCCACGAGTCGCACGCCGCGCTCGTTGTTCTCGGGGGTGAACGCGTGGCAGATGCCGGTCATGAACCCGGCGAGTTCCGCGTTGCTGCGGTAGTCGTCGAGGTCCTGCATCCGGCCGCGGCTGATATCGACTGCTCGGCGCAGCACGATCGCCGCCTCGGCGGTCGCGTCGTCAAGTTCGGTGAGTGCCCAGCCCATGAAGCCGTTCCAGAGGGGCGCTCCCGCCCAGCGGTCCGGTCCGACGATGTTGCGTTGGTGCATCGCCCATTCGATCATGAGATCACCATCGACCCAGAGACGCGCCGTCCGGTCGCCGTGTTCGTCGGGGTCGGTGACTTCAGCCTCAAACCGTCGTTCGGTGGTCGAGCGGGCCGCGTGGGCGACGACGAGGCCGGTGAGATCGAAAAGGTGGGTGCAGTTGGCTCGGGCATCGTGTCGGCCGAGCACGCTCGGGTGATCCCGAAGGGTCGTGCCGATGACCGTCTGGATCGGTCGGTCGGCTTCCGCGCAGATGTCCCACGGATGTCGCTCCGCGTCGGCGACGATCGCCGTGATCTCGCTTTCGTCGTGGTCGATCTGCACACCGAAGTGATGGAAGTCGTCTTCGAGTTCGCCGACCACGGTGGTCGACCCCGTGCGGCGCACGGTGATTCGCCGCCGGTAGATGCCGTCGCCCCAGGGCCGGTCGCCCGCCCGCTGGGTCTCGATCCGCCGGTCGAACCGGGCACGGCGATCCTGGGGCGGGGGACTCGGCGACACGCCGGGGACGCTATCGGGGACGATCGGCCGGAACGAGATGTCGGCCACGTTCCGTCGGAGTTCAGGCTTGGCCCGACTGCCGTCCTAGCATCGTCACCGTGAAACTCGGACTCGGCCTGGAGCTCTACCGGGCGAAGCACCTCGACGTGCCGCTTGATCTCGTCACGGCCGCCGATCGTCTCGGCTTCCACTCCGTATGGACCGCAGAGGCCTACGGCGCTGATGCGTTGAGCCCCCTCGCCTTCTTTGCCGCGCACACCTCCCGGATCAAGCTGGCCACGGGTGTCGTCCAGGTGTCGGCCCGCACACCGGCGGCGACGGCGATGCATGCGCTGACGATCGACCAGCTCGCCGGCGGCGATCGCGTGATCATCGGCCTCGGGGTGAGCGGTCCACAGATCGTCGAGGGGTGGTACGGCCAGCCGTGGGGGAGTCCCAATCGACGCCTGCGTGACTATGTCTCGATCATGCGGCAGGTCGTCGATCGGGAGGCGCCGGTCGAACACCGGGGGGCCGAACTCTCGTTGCCGTTCGATGGCCCGCGCGCGATCGGTGAGGGCAAGGCGCTGAAGTCGATCCTGCACCCGGCCGGCCGGGTCGACATCTGGATCGCGTCGGGCGGGCCGATGAACACCGCCCTTGCTGCCGAGGTCGCCGACGGGTGGTTGCCGATGGGGTACGGCTCCGATGGTTGGTCCATCCACGGCGCCAACCTCGAACAGGGTTGGGCTCGGCGTGGCGGCCGGCCCGACAACTTCGAGATCATGGGCAACCTCACCATCGAGGTCACCGACGACGTCCAGGCAGCGATCGACGCGAAGAAGCCCCTCACCGGCATGTATGTGGGGGGCATGGGCAGCGAGGACAACAACTTCCACCGTGATGCGATGGCCCAGCGCGGGTGGCCCGAGGCCGCAGCTCGAATTCAGGAACTCTGGCTCGCGGGCCGCAAAGACGAGGCGATCGCCGCCGTGCCCGACGACTACATCGATGCCGGTGCCCTCTTCGGTCCGGCGTCGAGGATCGCCCAACGTTGGGACGAGGTCCTGCCCGACGGGTTGACCGGGGTGATCCTTCGCACCGAGGATCTCGAGGCGCTGGAGATCGCTGCGTCGATCACCGGAGCGTCCGAGCTCGCCGAGGAAGTCTGAGATGACGGAACTGATCACGATCACCGACGCCGCCGACGGGGTGCGGTACGTCACGCTCAACCGGCCCGAGAAGAAGAACGCGATCTCGACCGCGATGCGGGCCGAGCTGTTCGCCACCCTCCAAGCCCAGGATCACGACGACGCCGTCCGGGTTTCGGTGATCCGTGGTGCCGGCGATTGCTTCTCGTCGGGGTACGACCTCTCGTCGGGGTTGATGGACGATCCGCCGTACCACTCGGCGCCGGGCGACGGCGCGTGGAGCCGTCAAGCCACCGACGGCTGGTTCTCGATCTGGGATCTCGCCAAGCCGGTCATCGCGCAGGTGCACGGCTATGCGATGGCAGGTGCGACCGAGCTCGCGTCGGCCTGCGACCTCGTCTATGTCGCCGAGGATGCGCAGATCTCCTATCCGGTGGTCCGTGTCGCCTCGCCGCCCGACTGGCAGTACCACGAGCCATTGCTCGGGATGCGCCACGCCATGGAGGCCCTGCTCACCGGCGATGCCGTCGACGGGATCGAAGCGGCTCGTATCGGGTGGGCGAACCGGGCCTACCCGGCCGACCGGTTGGCCGACGAAGTGCTCGCCGTCGCGGTTCGTATCGCCGGTGTCGCCACCGATCTCACACAGATCAAGAAGCGCTTGGTGCACCGCCAATTCGATGTGCGCGGCGGACGGGCCGCAATCCGGGCGGGACAGGAGTTCCAGGCCCTCGCCGGCCATCAGGCCTCGGTCCAGGCCTTCCGAGCCGACCCTCTCGGCGCCATGAAGCGCGAGAACGTCGCCGGCACCGATCGGTCCGAGTAGCGCCGAACGTTTCACCGTTCGAGCCCCGGGCGGCCGATGAGGCCCTGGCGTGGGGCATGATGCCGACATGGCCAGCGCGCAGTCCTATCCCCGCCGCAATGCCGTCACGAGACGCTTCACCCTCGGCGCTCCCCGCGACATCGTCGTCGGGGCCGATGGTGCTCGGGTCGCGTTCCTTCGCTCGTCCGGGCCGGAGGATCCGGTCAACGGCCTCTGGGTGTTCGACGTCAACTCCGCAGCGGAGCGTCGTGTTGTCGAACCGGCGGCGCTCGGCGCCGACGACACCGACCTGCCGCCGGAAGAACAGGCTCGTCGCGAACGGGCGCGCGAGAGCGGGGGCGGCATCGTTGCGTTCGACGTCGACCGTGATCTGACCACCGCCTGCTTCGCGCTCGGTGGTCAGATCGGACGTGCTGACCTCGTCGCCGGCACGGCCGAGCTTCTCGCCACTGTGCCGGGAGGCTTCGACCCTCGCCTGGCGCCCGACGGGTCGGCGGTTGCGTATGTCGCCGACGACGGTCTTCGGGTGATCGATGCCCAGGGGGACCGCAGCGTGATCCACGAGGACGGCGACACGATTTCGTGGGGGGCGGCAGAGTTCATCGCCGGCGAGGAGATGGGCCGTACCCGCGGCTTCTGGTGGGCGCCCGACTCGCAGCGACTACTCGTCGAACGGGTCGATGTCGCACCGATCGACACTTGGTGGATTGCCGCACCCATCACGCCGGCCAAGGCTCCCCGCCCGATCCGGTATCCCGGTGCCGGCACACCCAATGCCGAGGTCGCGCTCGCCATCATCGGACTCGACGGCGAGCGACGTCATGTTGAGTGGAATCCGTCGGGACAGTGGGAGTACCTCGCCGACGCCTCGTGGTCGAGCGAGGGTCTCATCCTCACCGTGCAGACCCGCAACCAGCGCACGCTCGCCATCCTCGATGCCGATCCCGACACCGGTGTGTGCGCCGAGCGCCATCGGGTGACCGACGAGCACTGGGTCGAACTCATCCCCGGCACGCCTCGCCTGCACGGCGGCAAGCTCATCACCGTCGAAGACCGTGGTGCGGCCCGTCGCCTCTGTGTCGATGGCGAAGCCATTACCGGCGACGACCTACAGCTCCGCAAGGTGATCGACGTGAGCGATCACGGGGTGCTCCTCGCCGCCTCGCACGACCCGACCGAGATGACGTTGGTACACGTCGACTGGGATGGCACCGAGCACGAGCTAAGCCCGGCCCTCGAGTTCCACGGGGCTGTCGTCGGTGGCTCGACCATGGTGCGCTCCGTGCGTTCGATGAACCCCACTGAGCGTCGTAGCACGGTCGTGTCGAACAACGAGCCGATCGGCGATCTCGTCGACCTCAGCGAGATCCCGGCGATGGATCTCAACGTCACGTTCCATGCGGTCGGCGAGCGAGACCTCGCGACGGCACTCGTCCGTCCGAGCGGTCACGACGGGGTCACCCCGCTTCCCGTACTCATGGAGCCGTATGGCGGCCCCCACGCCCAGCGGGTGCAACGAGTGGCCGGCCTCTTCTCTGCGTCGCAGTGGTTCGCCGATCAGGGTTTCGCCGTGATCGTGACCGACGGCCGCGGCACCCCCGGCCGTAGTCCGGCGTTCGAACGCGCGGTCCGGGGCGATCTCGCAGCACCGGTGCTCAACGATCAGGTCGATGCGCTCCATGCGATGGCAGCCGAGCATCCGTTTCTCGATCTGTCTCGAGTGGCGATCAAGGGCTGGTCGTTCGGCGGCTATCTGGCGGCCCTTGCCGTGTTGCGGCGTCCCGACGTCTTCCACGCAGCGATCGCCGGTGCGCCGGTCACCGACTGGCGGCTCTACGACACGCACTACACCGAGCGCTACCTCGGGAACCCAAACGAAGAGCCGGCCAACTATGAGCGCACCGACCTCTGCGCCGATGCGGCTGCGCTCGGAGACCGGGAACTGCCGCCGTTGATGTTGATCCACGGCCTCGCTGACGACAACGTCGTCGCCGCCCACACGCTGCAGTTGAGCCGGGCGCTGCTCGAGGCGGGCAAGCCCCACACGGTGCTCCCACTCTCCGGAGTCACCCACATGACGCCGAAGGAGGAGGTCGCCGAGAACCTCTTGTTGGTGCAGTCGGCGTTCCTCAGCGAGGCTCTGGGCATCGACACCTGAGACAGCGATCGGTGCCGGAGCACGAGGGGGAGATGATGAGCGGTGACTCGGCACGCCGCGCCCGGCTGATGAGCGGTGAGGCGTGGGACGATTTCTGTGACTAGTTGAAGGCTGCGGGCCGGATTGTGGCCCGTGAGACCGCTGTAGGCGACCCGCAGGATGCGGTCGAGGGCTACTGCTATCTCGCCCGAATGCTCATGATGGGCAACTTCCGTGTGATCGAGCGCCGCACCCCGGGCACCAAGCCCCGCTTCACCGGGTTGATTCCTCCTCCGCTCAAGGGCGGCATCGGGGTGCAGTCGCCCAACCAGGACCACATTGTTCAACCGGTCGACGCTCGCTATCGCTACCGCATCACCGGCACGTCCGGCGACGTCTACACCCACCTGTCCGCGTGGAGCCCGCCGATTCCCGACGAGGTCGGTGCCGTTCCCGTCGGCCTCGACGCCGAGGATCATCTCGCGACGTTCAACCCGAACATCGCGCTCACGCCGCACACGCTCGTGCTCGGCGACATCGCTAACGCCGATGGCACGGTCGACTTCATCTTGTCGGTCGACCCGCCCGGCGACAGTTCTGCCTGGATGTCGATGGCGTCGACCACCCGAGAGCTTATGGGCCGAGTCGTCTGGGATGACCGCAACGAACAGACGCCGCCGCGTCTGGTGATCGAGTGCCTCGACGAACATGAGCAGCCGGAGACGGCATCGCCCGAGGACATGGCCGAACGGCTTGCCATCGCCGGCCAGCTGAGCCGTGGCCAGAAGGCCGACTACGAGGGCTGGACCAACGATCTGCTCACTCGAGAGAACGACTGCCATTTCACCCGTGAGTGGTACGAACGCATCGGTGGCTCACCTGACGACCGCCACTTCGAGTTCGGTTACTGGCGAGTGCCCGAGGGCATGGCGCTCGTCGTCGAGTTCGAGGAGATGCCGACACAGCACTGGAACTTCCAGCTGTGCAATCACTGGATGGAGAACCTTGCGAACTACTCGACCGGTGAGGCTACATCGACAAGAAGAACGCAGTGCGTGATGGCTCGCAGCTACGCATCGTCGTCGCCCACGAAGATCCGGGCGTGCTGAATTGGATCCGGCCCGACACCCACGATCACGGAGGCATGGGGATCCGGTTCGTGCGACCCAGCCGCGAGCCCCAGGTCTCGTGCCGACTGATTCCGGTCTCGGATCTCACCTCCTGAGACGATCCGTCCGGTTTTGTGCACGAACTGTCCCAACCCCTTGACGTCCGAGGTGTGACGGGCGCAACATGGCGACCGCTTCGCCACTGCGGGAATCCGAGTGGCGACGACGGAGCCCGTTCGGCTCCGAATTGCGGGGCGATGGCGCGCACCCTTTGGGGGAGGAGGTGCGTTCCATCGCCGCCGCGATGGGCCGCCCGACCTCGGGGCGCAATCAGGTGGCGGTCCAGCCACCACTGACCTGGAGCACGTGACCGGTCACGAAGCTCGAGGCGTCGCTCGCGAGATACAGCATGGCCCCGTCGAGTTCGCCCTCGATGCCAGGTCGACCCATCGCTGCGCCCGCTTCCATGTACGCCTGGCCACCACCGTCGCTGAACATGGCCTCGTTCATTTCGGTCTCGAACCAGCCCGGTGCGATTGCGTTCACGCGCACTCCCTTGCGGCCCCACTGCGACGCCAGTTCGCGTGTGAGGTTGTGCAGGCCGCCTTTGGCTGCGGCGTAGCCCGGCACCCGGAGCTTGCCGCCTCCGACCTCGCCGAGGATCGAGCCGATGTTGATGATCGACGCCGGGCGACCATTGGTGATCGCGTCGCGGGCGACGTCGCGGGCAAGTGCAAAGGGAGCGACAAGGTCGACCTCGATCTCGTGGCGGAAGTTCTCGGTGCTGAAGTCGAGTGCCGGTGCCACTTGAGAGATCGCGGCGTTGTTGATGAGGACATCGATGCGGCCGGCGACCTCGATCGATTGGGCGATGCACTCCTCTGGCCCTCCGGGCGCAGTGAGATCAACCTCGACGGCAAGGGCGTCATCGAGTTCGTCAACGAGCTCGGCGAGCCGGTCGGCCCGTCGTGCGGCCACCACGACCGTCGCGCCGGCGGCCGAGGCGACCCGGGCGAACCGGGCACCGAGTCCGCTGCTCGCGCCGGTGATCAGGACGACCTTGTTGTCGAGACGGAAGGCGGCGGTGGGGTCGGTGCTGGTCATCTAGGTCGCAGTCTGGCGCACGACGCCGTCCCGGATCGAGACGATGACATCGGCGTCGCCGGCATCGGCCGGATCGTGGGTGACCCAGACGATGCGGCGGGTGTCGAGCGACCGGAGAAGTGCGCCGACCTCGCTGCGGCCGGCTTCGTCGATCGCGGCGAGCGGTTCGTCGAGCAGCAGTGTTGGGGCGTCGACGGCGAGGGCGCGGGCGAGCGCAACCCGTTGGGCCTGTCCGCCCGAGAGCCGAGCGGGCCGCAGCTCGGCGAGGGCGCCGGCCCCGACCCGGTCGAGTTCGATACGGGCCCCGTCGAGGGATCGGCCTGCGCGCCGGAGGGGGTAGGCGACGTTGTCGATCACTCGCAGGTGGGAGAAGAGACGTGGTTCCTGGAACGACATTGCGATCGGTCGTTCGTGCGGGGGAACGAAGATCTCGGGGCGGTGGTCGAGGGGCGTGCCGTCGAGGGCCAGGTGGCCGTCGTCGAGCGCTTCGAGTCCGGCGATCAGGCGCAGAAGACTCGATTTGCCGCTGCCGTTCGGGCCGACGACGGCGATGCGGCCGGTGGGGAGCTTAAGGTCGAGCTCAAAATCGACGTCGCCGCGTCGGAAGCGACCGCAAATGAACAGCTGCTCAGCCACGAGAGACCCACCGTCCCCGCAGGACGATCAATACGGCGAAGCTGATCGAGAGGAGGAGCACGCTCACGGCGATAGCCGACTCAGGGTCCGATTCGAGCGCCAAGAAGATCTCAAGCGGCAGCGTGCGAGTACGGCCGGCGAGGTTGCCGGCGAAGGTGATGGTTGCGCCGAACTCGCCGAGGGCTCGGGCCCATGCCAACGCGAGACCGGCGAGGATCGCATCGCGTGAGGCGGGCACGGTCACGGTGACGAAGGCGGTGAGTGGGCCGGCTCCGGTGACGGCCGCTGCTTCCTCGAGGTCGGTGCCGGCCTGCCGAAGTGATGCCTCGACCGTCGTGACGAAGAACGGCAGCGCGACGAAGCTGGCAGCGACGACCGCTCCGGCGGTGGTGAACGGCAGCGAGATGCCGAACCAGGAGTCGAGCCACTGTCCGACGAGGCCGCGTCGCCCGAGCGCGAACAACAAGGCGGTGCCGCCAACGACCGGCGGTAACACCATCGGCACCAGTACGGCCGCCCGGACGATCGTCGCCAACCGGCTGTCGTGACGGGCGAGCAGCCAGGCGAGCGGCAAGCCGAGCCCGGCAGCGACGATCGCGGCGGTGACGCTGACCGTGACCGAGACCTGGATTGCGTCGAGCACGGTGTCGCTCGTGAGACGGTCGAGCAGCGACGACCACGGCGCCCTTTGCAGCAGGCCGATCACCGGCACGGCCACGAGCAGGAGGCCGGCCCCGGCAGGGATCAGCAGGAGTGCTGACGGACGTGCGGTCGGCGGCTTCATGTCGTCACGCCGAGGAAGCCGGCCTCGACGAGCACGGCATGAGCCGCGCCGTCGTCGAACGACGCGAGCACTGCTGCGCCGGCCGGGTTCGCACTGCCTCGGTAGTCGGTGGTCGCCTGGCTGAGCGTATCGTCGGGGATGGTCGCGAGACCTGCGGCTCGGGCATCGGTGCGGTACACGAGCCCGACGTCGAGCTCACCTGCCAAAAGCTTCGTGGTCAACGCCCGGACGTTCGTCTCTTCGGTGTCGGCGTCGATCGCCACTCGGCTGTTTGTCGCTGCCATGGCCAGGCGGCCGCATGGGACCTCGGGGGCGCAGACGCCGACGAGCAGGTCGCTGCGGCCCAGATCGTTGAGCGATGAGATGCCTCCGGGGTTTCCAGGTGCCACCGCCAGGACGAGGCGGTTGGTGACGAGGTTGCGGCCGTCGTCCCAGGTCACACCGGCGGCGTTCGCCCGGGCGAAGGTGGCGGCATCGGCGGTGATCAACACGTCGGCCGGTGCGCCGTCGATCAGTTGGGTGACGAGCGATTGGCTCCCGGCGAACACCCACTCGACCGGGCCGATGCCAGATTCGATCAACGCTGTGTCGAGTTCGGCTTCGAATGGGGCGAGCGACGATGGCGCGAACACGAGTGGCGTATCGGCGTCACCCCTTGCGCCGAGTACGGCGAGCGCGATGACGATCGCTGCAACGGCGCCGATCAGCGCCACGATCCGTCCGCTCACGTGGCCCGTTCGATGACGACGTTCGTCGATTTGATCGAGGCGACCGCAGGGACTCCTGGTTCGAGCCCGAGCGCGTCGACCGCTTCGGCCGAGATGAGCGATACCACCCGGTGGGGCCCGGCCTGGATCTCGACTTGTGCCATCACCGTGTCGCGGATTACCCGGGTGACGAGTCCGGGAAAGCGATTGCGCGCCGACACCGAGTCGGCGTCATCGAGTGGTCGGTCGCCGAGCTCGAGTGCAAGGCGGGCCAGTTCGGGCCCTTCGATCTCGCGCTGGCCACCGTCGGTGCGCACGGTTGCGACGCGTCCCTGATCGGCCCAGCGCCGGACTGTGTCAGGGCTGACACCCAGCAGCTGCGCTGCTTTTCCGATACGAAACTGGTGCATACAAAGAAAAGCTATCAAAAAGCTTGCATATGCAGCAAGATTGCTTATCCACCAGACTTTCGGCGCCGCCGCATACCGTCGCGGTCATGACAAGCGTGTTGGGCCAGGAAGCGACCGATCCGTTGACCGATGTGTGCGGTCTCGAACCTACGTTCACCTGTAAGCGGGTCTTCGAGTGGACCGGCAGTGAGTTCTGGGCGGTCGCCGCTGAGTGGATACTCGACCGACCGATCCGCATCGCCCTCATCCTGCTGGCGGCTTGGGCCGTCACGCGGCTGTTGCAGCGGACCGTCGTCCGCTTCACCCAAGCGATCGCGAATCCGTCCGAGAACAACGCACTCAGCCAGTTGCGCGAACGCGGTCCCGGTCGACTCCTGATCGAAGAGACCGCCCGAAAGCGTGCCGATGCCCGCGCCGAGACCATCGGTCTTGTTCTCCGCAGCATCGTCGGCGCAGCAGTCTGGGGGGTCGCCGCCCTGCTGGTGCTCGGCCAGCTCAACATCGATCTCGCGCCGCTGATCGCCGGTGCCGGTATCGGTGGTCTGGCGCTCGGCTTCGGCGCCCAGTCGGTCGTGAAGGACTTCCTCTCCGGGCTGTTCATGTTGATCGAGGATCAGTACGGCGTGGGCGACGTCATCGATATCGGGCCCGCCACCGGCACCGTTGAAGTGGTGTCGTTGCGCTCCACGACCCTGCGTGATGTCCACGGCACCGTGTGGCACATCCCCAACGGTGAGATCGGTCGGGTGGGCAACTACAGCCAGCTGTGGTCCCGAGCCGTGATCGATGTTGAGGTGGCCTACGACGTCGATCTCCGCTACGCCCAAGGCATCATCCAGCGGGTCGCCGACGGCCTGTGGGAAGACCCCGAATGGGGCGGCGACGAGCTGATGGAACGCCCCGAGGTGTGGGGTATCCAGAACCTCGGCGCGAGCGGCATCGCGATCCGGCTTGCCGTGAAGACCGAGCCTTCGATGCAGTGGTCGGTCGAGCGTGAGATTCGTTTGCGGGTTAAGGAAGCGCTGGATGAGGCGGGTATCGAGATCCCGTTCCCCCAGCAGACCGTGTGGTTCCGGCACCAGGGCGATCATACGCTCGAGCCGGCGCCTGCTCCGGCCACCATCGAGACCCACGAACCGGCACCGATCACCGACGACCAAGCAAGCGACTGACCGCCGGCTCGGAGGCGACTGCTGCCGACCTATGAGGTCGTGCTGCTGTCGCTGCGCTCGATCGCCCGAACGTCGGTGCCCAGATAGCTGGCTACTACTGCCGGGTCGTTGCGAACCTCGGCCGGTTCGCCCGACGCGATTACGACGCCCGACTCGAGGCAGTACACCCGATCCGAGATGCTCATGATCAGCGGCATGTCGTGCTCGATGATCAACATCGACGCTCCAAGCTCGCGCCGGATCTCCTGAATGAGTGGACCGAACGCCTCGGCTTCTCGTTGGGCCACACCGGCGGTCGGCTCGTCGAGACACAGCACCGTGGCGTCGACTGCCAACAAGCCGGCGAGCTCGACGATTCGGCGAGTACCGGTCGACAGATCACTGATGAACGAGTCGGCGTAGCGGCCCAGGCCCAGGAACGAGATTAACTCGTCGGCCCCGGCTCGTTGACGCCGCTCGGCTCGGCCGTCGAGGAACAGTGCCGACAGCACGAACGACGATCGTTTGCGGGCCTCCAGGGCGACCTGGATCGTCTCGCGCACGGTCAGCTCCGGGAACAGGGTTGCCGCCTGGAACGTGCGGCCGAGCCCGAGCGGAGCTCGCTGTGATGGGCTCTTGGAACTGATGTCTCTGCCGAGGAGTTCGACCGTGCCGGTCGACGAGACGTAGCCACCGATGGCGTTCATCAAGGTCGACTTTCCGGCACCGTTGGTGCCGATCAGGCCGACGATCTCGTCGCGACGCACCTCGAGGTTCACGCCGGCCACCGCCACGTTGCCGCCGAACGTAACCTTGACATCCTCGACCTTGAGAGTGACGTCGGGGAGTGGCTCGTCGCTGCTGCGGCGGCTGATCGACGCCGGTGCGACCGTGCTCGATACCGGGTCCGGCTCAAGGCCCATGCGGCGTTCGGCGAACGACACGATGCCGTTGCGGGCACTGTTGGCGATCTGGATGAACCCGCCCGGGAAGTACATCAACATGATGAGCAGGCCGACCGACGAGGTGAACTGCGGGACGAGTTCGTTGTCGGGGAAGAACGCCGGCAGACCGATCACCCACAGCGCACCGAGGATGGCGCCGGTGATCGAGCCGAGTCCGCCGATCACTGCGATGCCGACGACCTCGAGCGATTCGCCGATCAGGAAATGGGCGTCGCCGTAGCGGACGGCGGGCAGCAGGTTGGCGAAGAGGCCACCGGCGAGGCCGGC
>MDTB01038506.1_pt1 | contig 12448 bp, 10 predicted proteins | sample 811161 | NCBI WGS metagenome assembly MDTB01 (sample SAMN05326650, study PRJNA326480) | marine metagenome | isolation source: seawater | place: Mediterranean Sea | collected 2009 | reverse complement strand
TTACGACTAAAGGGGACTCCCATAAAGCTGTATATGTTCGCATACATGGATGTATCTTCGATCGGATTATCTATTTCTTCTGCGGACAAGTTGGTCTCCTCTCATTAAGGGATAGCGTAGCAAGAATTCAAAGCGATGTATCATATTCTAACGGTGTTACCTGACAATCGAACTCTGCCATTTCTTGGCGCTTTATTAGAGCGAAGATTTTCTGAAATTGACTTCCAAAAGACCCAAGGATCAGTTCAGACTTTTCAAATAAATCTATCGCATCTGGCCAGTAACGTGGCAACGAGCTATCAATATGATTATATGCATTACCCGCAATCGGATCGGGTGGCTCTATTCCTTCATCTATACCCCTATAAATAGCTGCTAGTAGTCCACTAATTGCAAGATGAGGATTTACGTCTGCACCACTTACTCGGTGTTCTAGACGCGTTGCATCAGGCTCTCCCGCCGGGATCCTAATCGCCGTCGTTCTATTCTCATAACCCCAACTCCTAGCAAGTGGAGCATGAGATGCTACTTGAAATCTTCTGTAGGAGTTTAGATTCGGTGCAAAGAGTAACATACAATCTTCGAGGCTTTCTAAACAGCCTCCCACTGCTTTCCTCAAAAGCGGACTACCCGATGGCGAGCCATTACTAAACACATTATTACCGGACTCGTCTAACAAGCTACAATGCATATGCAAACCGCTGCCGGCGATATCCCCGAATGGCTTTGCCATAAAGGTTGCTACACGCTCATGATTTCGTGCTACTCCTCTTATCAAGCGCTGCAGCATCGCTGCCTGATCTGCAGCGACAAGTGCATTGGAATTATATCGCAGGTTAACCTCGTACTGGGACGGGGCGCTCTCTTTTATTAGAGTATCGAGGGGCAATCCTTGCACCGCTGCAGCATCTCTTAGTGCATGTACAAAGGTTGACATATCGTCCATTACTTCGAGCCCATATGTTTGCCCTGCTCCAATCCTTCCGCCAACGCGATCACTCTGCGTGTGAATTGGACGTCCGAGTGAATCTTGTTCTAACGAAAGCAGGAAAAATTCCATCTCACAGGCGACGACTGGAAAATATCCAATACCTGCCAAGCGATCAATTTGATGCTTTAGAATATTTCTGGGATCAATCCTAGAGTTAGCCCCGTCTATCTCTCTAAGCGAGACGATGATCTGCGCCGTCGGTCGCTCAGCCCAAGGTACTGGGACTAGTGTTGAAAGATCAGGGATACACATAGCATCAGAATCACCAGTCTCAAAAACCCAAGACGCAAGATCACGACCCCAAGAATCAAATGCGAGCGTGCTGTGGGGCAACTTCATTTCCCCGGCGATAACAGAGTCCATTTTATCTCGGCCAACCCATTTTCCTCGCCATCCTCCGACAAGATCTAATAACATCACCTCCAATACTTGGGTATTAGGATGAGAGTCTAGAAAAGTTTTAAGGCTTCTTGAATGATTCGACATTGTTGTCTCAACTATTATCTAATTATTACTTTTTAACTCTAGATACACTATTGTCTCAATAGGCACTATGATATCACGAGACTATTCCGGCTCGTTATTCGAAGCTGAGTTCTCCAGTTTAAGGATTGATATGAAATTAACGTCAAACACAGATGATCTAAAAGCTCTTGATCAAGCTCATCACTTACACCCTTTCACCAACTTCAAAGAATACGCCGACGAGGGCGGAAGAATAATTAGCAATGCAGAACATATCTATATCTTTGATAGCGATGGTAATCAAATGCTGGATGGCATGTCAGGACTGTGGTGCTGTAATCTTGGCTATAGCCAGCACAGAATCATTAATTCCATTTACGAGCAGTTAAAGGAATTACCTTACTACAATAACTTTTTTAAGTGTTCTAACCAGCCTGCCGTAGAATTAGCTAAACTGCTGGTCGACACCGCACCTTCGGGATTCAACCATGTATTTTTTACTAACTCTGGATCTGAAGCCAACGATACAAACATACGACTGGTGCATCGATACTACGATCTATTGGGAAAGCCAAATAAGAAACTCTTTATAAGTCGAAAAAATGCCTATCACGGCAGCACTATAGCGGCATCCTCTTTAGGCGGAATGAGCACAATGCATAAGCAGGCTCGCGGGTTGGATTATGTCCATCACATCACTCAACCATATTGGTTTGAGCTAGGATTCGATCAAGATCCCGATATCTTTGGAAGAAACGCTGCGCTAGAGCTTGAAAAAAAGATATCTGAAATTGGTGAAGAAAATGTCGCCGCCTTTATCGCGGAACCTATACAGGGTGCTGGCGGGGTAATTGTTCCACCAGACTCTTATTGGCCAGAAATGCAGCGAATTTGCAATGAAAGAGACATTATACTTATTTGTGATGAGGTAATATGTGGCTTTGGTAGAACTGGTAAATGGTTTGGGAGTGAAACTTACCAACTCAATCCGCAACTAATGACATTTGCCAAAGCGATTACCAACGGGTATATGCCCTTAGGTGGTGTTTTAATTAAAGACGAAATTGCGGAAGTTTTATTAAGCGGCGGCGGCGAATTTGCACATGGACTAACCTATTCAGGCCATCCTGCTTCTTGTGCTGCTGCCTTAGCAACACTCAATATTCTCAGGGAAACCCAGATAATAGAGAAGGCTGCTAATGAGATAGCTCCCCATTTTCAACACAGGTTAAAAGAGTTTGAGAATCATCCTATTGTTGGTGAAGTGCGTGGAAAAGGTATGTTTGCTGCGGTAGAGCTCGTACGAGATAAAGCTTCCAGAGAACGTCTCGCATCGAACTCCGCTGGCGCTATATACTGTAGAGATAGAGCTAACACTAATGGACTTATGGTAAGGCAAACTGGTGATGCGATGATAATGGCGCCTCCACTGATTTGTAGCACTTCTGAAATTGACATTCTAATTGAAAAATTAGGAATTGCTCTTGATGAAACAGCAAAGTTTTTTGAAGTTTATTAACTAAGGCTGATCTTCTCAACTTCCTCGCCATGAATGTGAAGCAGGGTGCTAGTAAAATTGCCTCTTTATTGGAGAAAAATATGACCAACCCTATACCTGAGCTGACTAAGGATTTTCTAGGAATAAATAATACTATCTCGACAGAACTTGCCGATGACAACCCGCAATCACTGAGGCAAGCAATTCAGTTGCTTATAGATATTGAGGCGATTAGAAGACTTAAACATGCGTATTTTAGATGTTTAGATACAGCTAACGTTGCTGAGCTATCGGAACTATTACATGAAGATGTCGTTATCGAGTTTTTCGGCGGAACTTACGAATGGTCTTTAACGGGAAAAAAAGCGTTCGTCGAGGCAATCGGGGCAGCTTTTAATAGTTCCTCTGTTGCACAACATACTGGACATCATCCAGAAATTGAAGTTCTTAGCGAAAATGAAGCAACTGGCGTCTGGCATCTTTCTGATCAAATGTGGCTTCTGGAGGATAAGATAAAAACCTCTGGCTCAGCCTTCTATTATGACCGCTATCATAAGCATAATGGTCAGTGGCTAATTAGAGAGTCGCGCTACCATCGTCTTTTCGAGATTAATGAGGGGTTCGAATCACTTCCTCTTAGTGCACATTACCTGGCTCAGTATGGGCAGCCGCAAAACAAAAAATAAAATCCAAGCGATATCCCTTCAAATAATTCAAAGTACTATTCTATGTATAAACTATTCAAAGATCGGAATCATCTATTTAATAGAATGCGACTAATGTCGCATACCGCTTGGTTTAATGCCGTTTGGTTTCAATCAACTTGGTTCAGTGCTGTTTTGGGTCAAAATGACCTGCTGCTCCTCACTATTGTCTTAGTTGTCCTGCATTTTTTAATTACAGAAAATTTTTTAACCGAAATTCGTCACGCCTTTTTGGTAGGCGGAGCAGGAATTAGTGTAGATGCTATTTTAAGTTTTTATGGGGTTTTTAATTTCGGTAACGACGTGCTATTACCCGTGTGGATGTTTGCACTTTGGATCGCTTTTTCTACAACAATCACTCGAAGCCTCTCCTTCTTAAGTTCTCGACCAATGCTAGCTGTAATCTTAGGTGCATTGATTGTTCCCTTAAATTATGGCGTAGGTGAAAAAGTGGGCGCAGTAGAATTTGGTTTGGATACACAGTATACGTTTTTAACTTTATCGATAATATGGGCCATACTCCTGCCATCACTGTACAAACTATCGACGTATATTATCAAGCCGAAATTTTCAAAGTGAGATACATTTATTTCTTAGTCTTTTTTTTTATCGGGATAGCAGCTGAAGATTGTATTGCTCAACCGATGAGTAATTTAAAAGCCGTTGGCAGCGCGAAACTACGTGTTCTATTTTTCGACGTATACACCTCCGAATTAAAAACAGAGTCAGGAAACTATTTTGATGGAATACGTCCAATCCAGCTTAGAATTAACTATGAACGAGATATTAAATCTAGAGCCCTAATCAAACAGACAAAAAAAGAATGGGATGCACAAATGGTAAGCGTCCGTAATCAACGGAGTTGGATAAATAAACTGGAAAAAATATGGCCAGATGTAAAATCAGGAGATTCTCTAATATTTGAATTATATAAAAATGAAAAAAATCAATTTTTTTATAATGGAAAAACAATTGGTAATATTGAGGATCCGATTTTTGGAGAAACATTTTTAGATATTTGGTTGTCAATCAAAACGACTAGACCTAACATCAGGCAAGCAATGCTGGGAAGAAAGTAATCACGTGTGTGTCGTAAAGCGAAAAACAGACTAATCCCAGATCATGAGGTGAGAAAATATTATATTAATGTACGCTACTGCTGCATTCCAAAACTTATATTCGAATAGATCTTATTCGTAGGGGATAGTATGGGATATTGTTTCGATCCAGAAATAGACAGGATGATGCGTGAACTACCCGACAGAACTCTTGAATTAGATCTATCGGATCCCATCACGTGTCGATCAACCCTAGAGAACTTTGCAAAAGCAATCGAGTTAGATTTTTCAGATGTACTAGTAACTAACGAAACCGTAAAGTCTGAACTTGATGGGCATGAAGTTCCTATCAGGATATACACGCCAAAACACCGCGAAACGAAAATAGGTGGTGGACTTATACATGTTCACGGTGGTGGGTTTGTAATAGGAAGCCTTGATTCTGAGCAACAAACATGCCTCGCCTTGTGTAGAGAATTGGGAATTGTCGTGGTATCTGTTGGTTACCGACTCGCTCCTGAATATCCGTACCCAGCGGGCCTGAACGATTGCTATGCAACGCTTTCTTGGGTTTCTGAGTCGGCTGATCATCTTCTGATCGATAGAAGCCGCGTTGGTATTTATGGTCTCAGTGCGGGGGGAGGTCTCTGTGCTGCAATCGCTCTTCTTTCTAGAGATCGTAATGGCCCACCTATATGTTTCCAATACCTTGGGATTCCAGAGCTGGACGACAGATTAAATACACTGAGTATGCGACAATTTTCCGATACGCCTATTTGGGACAAGAAACTTGCGGAACTCAGTTGGAGATACTATCTTGGCGATGCTTTTAGCCCCGGCGATGATGATGTTCCTATTTATGCCTCTCCTGCCCGAGCAAAGGATCTGAGAGGACTGCCACGCACATATATATCAACAATGGAATTTGATCCACTTCGTGATGAAGGAATACTCTACGCGTTAAAGCTGATGCAAGAAGGCGTACAAACGGAGCTACATTCTTTTCCAGGGACATTTCATGGGTCACATTTTTTTGCTGAAGCCAAGGTCAATCAAAGAGCACATGAAGAAACTATTCGAGTTCTTAAAAATGGTTTAGCGCTATAAACGTTCGTGGAGAGCCCATTGATAAATACTGAATTGCACTCACCTCCTATCATGCCTGATCTTCTGATCGAGGGATTAAATCGTCATAATGAAGAGCCATGTCTTTTTTTAGGAGAAAATACTGCTACATACAGAGAAGTGAGAGAGGCAACTAGCAAGATGGTGCAAGCACTTCTTGAGCAAAACCTAGGTATTGGTAGTCGAGTGGCTGTCTTGTCCGCTAACCGGCCTGAAGTACTATATAACATTGCAGCTATGCAATTATCAGGGTGTGCGGGATCCCCCCTTCATCCCCTGGGATCACTCGATGATCATGTATATGCGCTTGAGGCGGCCGAGATCGACGCATTAGTTTACGATCCAACAGCATTCGATGATCACGCTGCAGCACTTAAAGATCGTCTCCCAAATTTAAAGCTTCTTTCTTTCGGATCATCGAAGGTCGGGCTTGATTATCTTGCACTGTCCGCAAGATTTTCACCGATGCCACTCTCCGCACCAGATGTAAATCCAGATGATATTTCGTCCATTACGTTTACTGGGGGCACGACCGGAAAACCCAAATGTGTTATGAGTACGTATAGAGCTACAGCATATATGAGCCAAATCCAATTAGCGGAGTGGGAATTTCCTTCTGAGTTGCGTATGTTGATCGCTACACCTCTTTCGCATGCCGCCGCTGCTTTTTTCGTGCCTGTATTACAACAGGGTGGGGCATTCTATGTAATGCAAGGCTTCACCCCAGACGCGTTTTTTGACATGGTGAAAAAACATCAAATTACTGCGACTATGCTTGTCCCAGTGATGCTCTATTTTCTCCTCGATTCTCCTAGAGCAAAGGGAAATGGAATGGCAAGCATGGAAACAATTTTCTATGGCGCTTCACCAATCAGCCCAGGAAGATTGCGCGAAGCCATTGAGCTTTGGGGGCCAATATTTTATCAGTTTTATGGTCAATCTGAGGCGCCGATGGTACTGGCAAATATGAAACGTGACGAGCATGATCTGACTCATCCTGAACGCTTGGGAGCCTGTGGGCGTCCCACACCTTGGATGCATCTTGCTCTTCTAGATGAGAAAGGAGAACAAGTCTCCAGAGGTGAGCCTGGCGAAATATGTGTCCGGGGACCTTTGGTAATGAAAGAATATAAAGATATGCCCGAACAAACACGCAAAGTATTTTCAGGTGGCTGGTTACACACGGGTGACGTGGGAAAATTAGACGAAGATGGATTCTTATATATTGTGGATAGAACCAAAGATATGATTGTTACTGGAGGCTTTAATGTCTTCCCTCGTGAAATAGAGGATGTACTCTCAAGACATGACGCGGTTTCACAAGCAATTGTGGTTGGTGTGCCAGATGAAAAATGGGGCGAAGCAGTAAAAGCAGTGATTGTTTTGAAACCAGGATTGTCGGCGAATGAACTATTAACTGAGGAATTACAGGAGCTTGTAAAGAAAGCTAAGGGTTCGGTTCATTCTCCAAAATCAATAGATTATGAGGAATCGATCCCCATGACCCCGGTGGGGAAACCTGATAAGAAAACAGTTCGAGCACGCTATTGGGCTGAAACAAGTCGTGACGTCGGATAGTTTTGGCTTTGCTCAATAAATTCGCTATCTCAAGATAGACTAAATGTTTGATCAAGTGTTTCTATGCTGAATACAAATAACGAAGTTTACCGCGGACTCCACTATCCCTGGGGACGGGATGTGGATCCCGGCGCAGGTGTGCCGCAAGAAATAGTTGAAGGCGTTTATTGGGTTCGCTTTCCTATGCCAATGTCGCTCGATCATATTAATATTTGGCTATTGGAAGAGAGGGATGGATGGACAGTTGTAGATACCTGCTTAAATCTGCCTGATGCGCGCGCTATATGGGAAGATCTTTTATGCGGTCATATGAAAGATAAGCCTATAACGCGAGTGATCTGTACTCATATGCATCCCGATCATGTTGGGCTGGCTGGATGGCTAGTAGAAAAGTTTGATTGCCCTCTCTGGATGTCTAGGGAAGAGTTTCTAATGTGCCGCACTCTAGCAGCAGACACAGGACAGCCAGCACCTGATATAGCGATCAAATTTTATGCCGCTGCCGGATATTCGCCAGCTGAACTAGAGCAATACAAAAATCGGTTCGGGATGTTCGGATTTGGGATTTCACCATTACCGCCAAGCTATAGACGGTTAGTTGCCTCTGAAAATCTAACCATCGGGGATAGATATTGGCAGGTAGTCATAGGTTCTGGACACTCTCCCGAACATGTTTGCCTATACTGCCCTGCTTTGAAATGTCTAATTTCCGGGGATCAGGTGCTTCCTCGGATTTCTCCAAACGTAAGCGTATTCCCAACTGAGCCTGACGGAGATCCGCTAAAAGAATGGCTGATTTCTAATGCTCGAATACGTGAACTACTTCCCGATGATCTCCTCGTTTTGCCTTCTCATGAAGCTCCCTTTAGGGGGCTACACGCGCGGCTTAGTCAGTTAATCGATGGACACAATAAAAACTTAGATAGATTATTTAATTTTCTAAAGCAACCGAGAAGAGTGGTAGATTGTTTTCCTGCATTATTCAAACGCGAGATTGGAGAAGATTCTTTGGGCCTTGCAACAGGAGAGACGATAGCACATCTTAATTGTCTGATGCACCGAGGCCAAATCAGTCGCAAGAAGAATTCCGACAACGTCCATCTATACGAACAAATCTAAGTTGCCGCCTCAAGAAACCTTTAATAAAGGGTAAGTTTTTCGAGAATGTGGATCGTCGTTTCTTTATCTAGTAATTTTCTGACTGGATAAGTGGCGCCTTCTCTCACCGCTGCCTCAGCCAGCACTGAATGATCTTCCTTTTTAATTAATTCCGATTGCGGAGATATGCCAACTTGATTCCTTAGATCGGAAACAGAAATAATGAAGTCCTTAGCAAGCACTGCATTACTAGAGTTTAAGTCACCAATCCCAACCAGCCTACTAAGCTCGGCTAACGCAAATAGAGCCTTATCAGAACAAAATTCAAGCACATGTGGTAAAACCATCGCATTAGCAACTCCGTGGGGGATTCCATAACGCCCTCCAAGCTGATGAGCGATTGCATGCACATTACCAACATTAACTTGGTTAATTGCCATACCCGCGTAATAGGCCGCTAAAGACATACTCTCTCTAGCTTCAATATTACCACCATCAGCGTAAGCGGTTGGTAAGTACTTATAAATCAGATCAATAGCTACTGCGGAGGACGCCTTACTAGTTCCTCGATTCCAGAGGCTAATATAGGCCTCTATAGCATGCGTCAATGCGTCCATTCCAGTCGCTGCTGTGATCGCTGAGGGCAAGTTCATACTTAAATCCGGATCAAGCGCTGCCGCAGCTGGCATTAGGCGTGCATCAGATATGATGGTTTTCTCTCTAAGCTCAGAATTTTTAATCACTCCCCCCATTGTCGTTTCAGCGCCTGTACCAGAAGTAGTGGGGATACAAAAAATTTGCGGTACATCGTGCTTGATCTTATTAAAACCTACCCACTGACGGGGATCTTCATCAGTGACGGCTGCTGCTGCGATTATTTTGGCTGCATCCATACATGACCCGCCACCCACACCTAAAACCGCATCACCACCAAACGTTCGCATAACATTTGATCCCTCTGAAATCTGTTCAAAGGTTGGATCTGGCAATACTCCATCATAAAGACCGATCTCTATGCCACGAGATCGCAGACCGCTTATGGCTCTCTCCACAATCCCTAAATTACATAATTCTTTGTCTGTGACCACCAAAACTCGTTTTTTACCAGCTCGATAAATATGACCGCATAGCTGATCAGCGCTTCCTGCTCCTGAAAATACTAGATAATTGACCGGCGGCGTAAAATCGACTAAAAAACGTAATAAAGCCAGCTGACAGCGATGTAAAAACCTTTTTAATAACATCGCCAAGTGACCATAACATAATATCTCTTCATTCATATGTACCGTTGTAAAAAACTAGAAACATGACCTTACGTAAAGACTGAGATGCAATCAACTATTAATAACCGCACAAATTATGCAGGACAATACTTACCTCGACTAAAAATTTTTCTTATGAAAAAGTCTTTTGTTACAGTCATATTTTGCTCAAAATGAATTTTTTAAAGGCTTGAAGCATTAACTGAAAAAACTGAGTTGATTTAGAGATAGGATTAGTAGTTTTAAATATGAAATTTTATTTTGACTTCCAAAATTATTTTAAGATGCTGAAACTGGCATCTCGGGAAACTTCTCTAAAAATAAGATCCTACTACCTCGCTTCACTACTAATTTGGGTACCATTTGTTTCTAGCGTACACGCACTATGCTTTTTCTTGGATGGAATCTTGTTCCCTAGACTACACAAAATTAACCCTCGTCGACCTATTTTTATGGTTGGCCATGCTAGAAGTGGCACCACATATACACATAGATTACTTGCAAAAGATACAGATAAATTTAGTGTATTTAAACTTTACGAACTTTTTTTTCCATCACTCATACAAAAAATATTGATTCGCAAGATAGCGGATATAGATAAATTTCTTTTTAGAAATTCTCTTGAAAAGCTAATTCTCTTTTTCGAAAAAAAAGGCTATGAAAATAGTGCGCATGAAATGAGACTTAACGCGCCAGAAGAAGACGATATTATCTTTTTCTTCTCAATGGCATCGGGCTACTGGATCACAAAGATGCCATATATGGACGAACTAGATTTTTATCATGTGGATAAATGGCCAGAAAAAAAACGTCATCGCCTAATGAGTTTTTATCGGGACTGCGTAAAAAGGCAACTATATCTTAATGGCCCGAACAAAGTACATCTATCCAAAAATCCCATATTCTCAGGTCGTATTAAATCAATACTAGAGGTTTTTCCTGACGCTCGCTTCATCGTGAATGTAAGGAGTCCAAATGAAACAATACCCAGTCTATTAAAGCTTTTAGATATGGCCTATAAGAAGCTAGGATGGGGGGATGAACGCCGAATCAATACTTTAAAAATTCTAGCAGAGCAGTCTTTCGACTCCTATCTGCGTCCAATAGAGTTTTTAGATAATAATCACGATTTGCTGAGCACCATCGTAAACTACCCAGATCTTATTCTCGATCCAATAAAATGTATCGAAAATATTTATGAGGATCTAGAGATAACCCTTCCAGGGGTGGACCTATCTTCGCTACTGACATCTTCAAACAAAAACCATGAATACATAAGCAAGCATAAGTATTCCTTATCAGAGTTTGGCTTGGATTCCAGGGAAATAGAGGATCGCCTAGAACCCCTCTTCATTCGATTCCAGTGGGATCGATATAATCCAGCAACGGAGCGTGGCTAGGAATTATTTTTCTCAAATATCTTCATTCGGGTATATAAGCACATGACCAATAAAAAAAACTCTTCTATTGAAACGGCTCAAGAACATTTAAAAGATGCTTGGAAAGAATTAATTAATAATTTAAATGAAGCCAGAGACTGGATTGATAAGACGCACTTAGTGACGCCTCGGTCGGATGATCGAAGTCTTGGAGAAGGTTATCGTTATCTCGCTGGCTTTATGCATCATGCGATAGAAAGGGCATTTCACGAGAAACCGAATCAACCGGAATTTAGAAACGCGTTATCTCCCTTTAACAAAGCTACTATAGATAATCCAGATGCAATTTACTTTTATGCTCCCATCGATGGCTATCAATACTACAAAGTAGAAGGCAAAGTCGCGATTGCAAATCATTGGCAAGGGACTGGATCTGAAAATAATTTATTAAAATCCCCTAAATATATTATTTTTGAGGTTACCGATGGAGGACTCGCCGGCGATACGGGCGATTTAGCTGAACTTGCACCTGGTGTCAAACAAGGTTTCGGAGTCTTAGATAGCTCTTCTCTTGCATTTAGTGACGACGGTGCATTTGAAATTTTACTTGGCCCGCAAAGACCTAAAAATCATACCGGCAACTTTATCCCAACTATTAAGAATTCTATAAATAAAGATGGAGAATCGCTAGAGTATTCCGCCAGGTACATTTCCGGCCGTCAATTGTTTTATGATTGGAACCATGAAGAGCCGATAAGACTGAGTATTCATCTGCTTAATTCTAGTAAAAATATTGATCACTTGTCCTCGGAAAAAGCGGCAGAAAATCTTCGCAAAACCGGCTCGATTGTGAAAGGTCAAATGAAGTTCTGGTTAAAATTCTATGACTCTATTTTGAACGCAAATGAATCTGGGAAAGCATCAGGTGAAAGAAATAGTTACTTTATGCCGGTTAATTCTTACAATCAACCCAACGCTGCTTCAAGTGATACTGGCGGCGGAATGAGCACTAACATTTATGCGGGTGCGATATTCGATTTAAAAGATAACGAGGCTCTTCTGGTGGAGGCAAAAGTATTTATCGATCCAATTTACTTCGGAATACATCTTGGTAATCAATGGGGGGAATCTCCCGACTATGTAAACTTTCAGAGTAGCTTGAATGGATATCAAACTTATGTGGGAGAGGATGGTATACAACGCTGGGTAATTGCTCATGAAGATCCAGGTATTCAAAACTGGGTTGATACAACCGGCCTTAAAAGAGGCTTTATAGCAAATCGATGGGCT
>MDTB01098525.1_pt1 | contig 12449 bp, 12 predicted proteins | sample 811161 | NCBI WGS metagenome assembly MDTB01 (sample SAMN05326650, study PRJNA326480) | marine metagenome | isolation source: seawater | place: Mediterranean Sea | collected 2009 | reverse complement strand
CCGCCGGCGAACAGCGTGTCGCCGCAGAACACCACCGGACCAATGCTGTGATCAGCCAGATAGAAGGCAATGTGAGCTGCGGTGTGGGCGGCCACATCCATGACCTGCAGGGTGTGACCCATCAGGTCCACTTCATCGCCATCCGCTACGGAGCGGGTCTGAAACGGGATCCGAGCGCGATCCGCTGCTGCTGCAATCACATCGGCATCAGGCCAGGTGTGGAGCAGGTCCGGCGTACCGCCGATGTGATCCGCATGGTGGTGGGTCTGCAGGATCGCCAGCAGCGTCAGCTCCCTGTCCAGCAGCCATTGCCGCACCGGCGCTGCCACGGCTGGGTCCACCACCACGGCCTGGTCGCCGTCCTCCCAGATCCAAATCACGTTGTCCTGCAGAACTGGGAGCGCGTGGAGTGCGGACGACATCGTTAAAGTCCTGCCTGGTTTTCAGGTCAGTGCTGACTCCATGATCACCGTCGCACTGGCCAAAGGAGCGCTGCTCAAAGATTCGGTGGCGCGATTCGCCGCAGCGGGCCTTGATTTCTCGGCCGTCCTCGATCCGGATAACCGTCAGCTGATGCTGCCCACCCCCTGTGGACGGGCCAGGGCATTGCTTGTTCGCAACGGCGACGTCCCGACCTACGTCTCTTACGGCCAAGCCCAACTGGGTGTTGTGGGATTCGATGTGCTCAGCGAACACCAGCTGCCGGTGGCCCAGCTGGTGGACCTGGGTTTTGGCGGGTGCCGCATGGCTGTCGCCGTCAAGGCCAGCAGCGGCTACCGCCGAGCTGCTGATCTGCCGCCCCACTGCCGCGTGGCGAGCAAGTTCACGACCTGTGCCCGAGCGTTCTTTGATGCCCTTGATTTGCCTGTCGAACTGGTGCACCTGAACGGATCCGTCGAACTGGGTCCGATCACAGGCATGTCGGAAGCGATTGTCGATCTCGTTGCGACCGGACGAACCCTGCGTGATAACGGCCTCGTTGCGATTGAGGACCTGTTTCATTCAACGGCCCGTCTGGTGGGGCATCCGTTGTCGCTGCGTCTGGATCAAGGTGATCTCCGACAGATCGTTGACGCCATGCGAGCGGCCTCGGCGACGGCTGGAGCAATCGCCTGATGGCTGCTTCAGGGGATTGGAAACGGGTTCTCAAGCTGGGGCGATATTTGGCATACGACCGGCGACGCCTGTCGCTGACATTGGTCTTGCTGGTCCCGGTGGCCCTCGCCGGAGCGATTCAGCCTCTGCTGGTGGGTCAGGCCATCAGCGTGATGCGTGATGAAACCCGCTTGCCCTGGCTGAACGCGCTCTCCGTTCAGGATTCGATCCGCGTGATCGTGGCGCTTCTGCTGGTTGCGGTGCTGATGCGACTGGCACTTCAAGGGGTGCAAACCTTCAACATCCAGGCCATCGGCCAGCGGCTGACGGCGCGGATCAGGGACGACCTGTTCAAGCACGCCCTGTCGCTGTCATTGCGCTTCCATGACGGCATGCCGGTCGGCAAGCTTCTGACTCGGCTGACCAGCGATGTGGATGCCCTGGCCGAGGTGTTCGGCAGTGGTGCGGTGGGTGTGCTCGGAGACCTGGTCACCCTGACGGTGATCGCTGCCTCCATGCTGTTCTTTGAATGGCGACTGGGACTGCTTCTGCTGTGCACGCAGGTTCCAGTGGTTGTTGTTGTGCTCTGGCTTCAACGGCGATACCGAAAAGCCAATTACCGCGTGCGTGAGGAGCTCTCCCAGCTCAACGCTGATTTCCAGGAGAACCTCCAAGGTCTGGATGTGGTGCAGATGTTCCGCCGTGAACGGGTGAATGGCGAGCGCTTTGCACGCACAGGAGCCGCCTACCGCAAGGCTGTGAACGGAACGATCTTCTTCGACAGCAGCATTTCAGCCTTCCTGGAGTGGGTCTCCCTTTGTGCTGTTGCGGTTGTGCTCGCTCTCGGCGGATGGATGGTGACCGGTGGAGCCATGGGACTCGGCACCCTGACAACGTTCATCCTTTATGCCCAACGCCTCTTCGATCCACTGCGGCAGCTGGCGGAGCGCTTCACCCAGATTCAGGGAGGACTGACCGCCATCGAGCGCATCGGCGAACTGATGGAGCAACCGTTGGAGATCATTGAATCCCCGCAGGCGGTGCCGTTGCAAGGATCGATTTCAGGCGAAATCGAGTTTGAGAACGTCAGCTTCAGTTACCGCCCCGATGAACCGATCCTCCGCAATCTTTCCTTCAGGATCGCTCCAGGGGAGCATGTTGCCCTGGTTGGACCCACCGGCTCAGGAAAGACCACGGTGATCCGGTTGCTCTGCCGCCTTTACGAACCCCAGCAGGGACGCATCCTTCTTGATGGCCAAGACATCCGAACCATTCCGATTGCCGACCTGCGTCGTCAGCTCGGCGTCGTGCTTCAAGACACCTTCCTGTTCAGTGGCAATGTCTCCGACAATCTGCGGCTTGATGCCGAGATCAGTGATCTCGAACTGACCAGGATCTGCCGTGATCTCGGCCTGCTCGGCCTGCTCAAACGCCTGCCGGATGGTCTGCAGACGCAACTGCGCGAGCGAGGCGGGAATCTTTCTTCCGGCGAGCGACAGCTCCTGGCGGTGGCGCGAGTTGCGATCCGTCATCCGTCCGTGCTCGTGATGGATGAGGCGACAGCTTTCATGGACCCGACGACAGAGGCAACCCTGCAGCAAGATCTGGATCGGTTGCTGCAGAAACGCACCGCCGTGGTCATTGCCCACCGTCTGGCAACGGTTGAGGCCTCGGATCGGATTCTGGTGCTGCGCCAGGGGTCCCTGATCGAGCAGGGCTCCCATCTAGAGCTTCGTGCCCGCGGGGGGCTTTACGCTCAGCTCGCTGACCTGCAGGAACGCGGGCTGGCTCGTCTTTGATGTCCACTCACACGCTGCCGACCGTCACCCCGACTCTTCAGGAGTTTTATGGCTCCGACGCCCGGTTGTGCCCTTGTGCCAACGACCAGCTCACGCTGGTGTTCAGTCAGACCCGTGAGTTCGATCTGGTGGAGCTCGAACAGCTTCTGGAGGCCGTCGGCTGGAGCCGCAGGCCGGTTCGGAGGGTTCGCAAGGCTCTGAACCACAGCCTGCTCAAGGTTGGGCTCTGGCGGCATGATCCCCGGGTCCCTCGTCTGGTGGGTTTCGCCCGTTGCACGGGAGACGGGGTATTTGAAGCCACCGTGTGGGATGTTGCCGTGCATCCGCTGTACCAGGGGGCAGGTCTCGGGCGTCAGCTGATGGTCTATGTGCTGGATGCCCTGAAAACCATGGGGACGGAACGGGTGAGCCTGTTTGCAGACCCGGGTGTCGTCAGTTTTTACCAGCGCCAGGGTTGGGAGCTGGAGCCGCAACAGCATCGCTGCGCGTTCTGGTACGCGAGCTGACTGCGTCGCTTCCGCTGCGGTAAGCACGCAGCAGCGCATCAGGATCGTCTCCGCGCCGCCATCGCTGCCGCAACCTTGCGTTGTGCCAAGCCAGTTGCAAAACACTGCGTTGGCGCCAGCGTCTGCCACTGGTGATCAAGGGAACACCGATGCGCTTCAGCCGACCATGACCGCTCAGGCGTTGGACGAGATCGAGATCCTCCATCAACGCCATCGGTCTGTACCCACCGACGCGTTGGAGCAGATCCTGCTCAATCAACAATCCCTGATCGCCATAGGGACGCTGCAGCCAGCGGCTGCGCAATGCCACCGCCGTCTCCAGTAGCCGCAGCATCAAGCCTCTTGCATCAACGCGGAAGTCGAAGAACCAGGCATGTCCAGCCGTTTCGGGGGTGATCATCACCGCCTGGACGGCCGCGGGCCATTGCGGGATCAGCCGACTGTCGGCATGCAGAACCAGGATCCAGCCAGCCTTCACGTGCTGTGTCCCCAAGCGCAATTGCTGGCCACGACCTCGCACCGAGCAGCGCAGGACCTCAGCCCCAGCGCGTTGCGCAGCAGCGGCTGTTGCATCGCTGCTGCCGCCGTCGACCACAATCACCCGCAACGGTATGGGCCAGCGGCCAAGATCCGCCAGGAGCAGGGGAAGGGTGCGTGCCTCCTCAAGGGCGGGAATCACCACGGTCAGCACTGAATCGGGATTCAGCTGAGCCAAGGCCGCATGTCGCTGAGATGGTCCAGATCCTGCTGGGTTCTGAGCAGCTCGACGCTCAACCCCTGGGCATCGGCCTTCGCTTCGGTCTGTCGCAGAACGCGGTTGCTTCCCCAGGCAATGCCGCTCAGTGGCCAGGCCTCCGGACGTTGCATCAGTGTTGGTGCCATTCCGATCAGCCAATAGCCTCCATCCACGGAGGGTCCGAGCACCAGATCGTGCTCTTGCAATCCCTCGATCGCCAGGAGCAGGTCGATCCGGCTCAGGCTGGGCAGGTCCGAGCCGATCAGCAGGGCAGGGGAACCCCGGCGTTGCCTGGACGTTCTCATCAGCAGATGCCGCATGCGACATCCGAGCGAGCTGCCGCTCTGCAAGCACACTTGGTCGGCCCCCAGGGCCCGCCCCCAGCGCTCCGCTGCCTTGGGAGCCAGGCCGCTCACGGCCAGGGTGAGATCGAGATGGCCGCTCCGGCTGAGCGAGCCTGCCACCGCCATGGTGTGGGCGGTCAGTCGACGTTGCATCCGGGCAGCCCTCTCTCCTGGGCGTAGCAGATGCAGTTGTTCTGAGAGGTCCCCTGTTAACCGCCTCTTGCATCGGCGTGGCGCAGGCCAGCGCGCCATCACCGTGAGCCCCGGCAGCGCCCGCATGTCAGCTCTTGCGGGGCATCTCCTTGGGCAGCACCTCAACGAGGATCTCCTCTCCTTCACGCTCGAGGGTCAGCTGCATCGGTTCCCCGACCTGTCCACGGTCGACGGCGATCTGCACTTCAGAGGGATTGCGCACGGCGTCCTTTCCAACTTTGCGGATCAGATCGCACTGGCGAATGTCCGCTGCAGCCGCGGGGGAGTCGGGCTCTACATCCACCACCAGCACGCCATTCACCTCCGGCACCGTGCATTGCGGGTTGGTGGCGTTGATCTCTCGGGCGAGCTGTGGGGTGAGATCACGCAGACGAACGCCGAGAAACGGGTGAGAGGCCTGGCCTGTGCTGACGATCTGTTGAGCAATGCGCTTGGCCGAATTGATCGGGATCGCAAAACTGAGCCCACCGCCGGGTGCCGCGCGGATGAATGTGTTCATCCCGATCACCTGTCCGGCCGCGTTGATCAGCGGTCCACCGCTGTTGCCAGGGTTCACCGCTGCATCCGTCTGGATGTAGGGGACCCGTTGTCCTTCTCCGGTGGTGCGGCCAACCGCACTGATGATCCCAGCTGTGACGGTGTTGTTCAGTCCGTAAGGGTTGCCGATGGCGATGGCCCATTCCCCCGGGCGCAACTTGTTCGAGTCGCCAAGGGTGGCCACCGGCAGCTTTTCGGCGACCACCTTCACCACGGCCACATCGGTGAGGTTGTCGCCTCCAAGAACCTTGCCGGTGAAGCTGCGCCCGTCCGGCAGTGTGACGGCCACTTTGTCCGCGCCACGCACCACATGCTCATTGGTGAAGATCAGCCCGTTGGATCGGGTGATGAACCCCGATCCCTGGCCCTGCTGGCGTTGGGTTGAGGGGCCAAGGCCGAACATCCGCCCCAGGGGATTGTTGATCTCCTTGACCACATCGATCCGCACCACGGCTGGACCGACGCGGTCCACAGCCTTCACGATCACGTTTTCACCCGGCTGCAGCGGAGCAGAGCGGGGTTTGTCACTCACCACCGGAGGCGCCTGTGCCTCAGGCTCCTGTTCCAGGCCCAGCTGATTGCGCAGCAGGCTGCAGGAGCTCACAGTCGTTCCGATCAGGAGAAGACTGATCCAGCCAGCCGGACGCTGCATCGAAGCCTTGATTCTGCTGACTCATTAAAGACCGATCAAGCCTGGAAGCATGCGTAGATTCAGCACGAAGGCGGTTGGCTGTTGTGGTGCAGACGGGCGATGAGCTCTGGAACAACGTGCAATCGGCCCTGCAGAGCAAGCTCAGCAAGCCCACGTTCGAGACCTTCATCCGTCCGACGGGGTGCCAGAGCTTTGTCAATGGGGAACTGAAGCTGCTGGCTCCGAACCCGTTTGCAGGGGTTCGATTGCGTGAGCATCTGTTGCCCACGATCGTGCAGCTGGCCAGTGATGCCTGCGGTCATCCGGTGCAGGTAACGGTCCTGGCCGACAGCGCCCTGTCTCCTCCTCCTGGGGACCTTGACGCGATGGCTGAACGGCCTGCGGATGCTGCGCCGCCCACAGATGCGAAGGCTCCGGAACAACGAAGCTCTCGCCGCTATCTCCCTGGTCTCAATCCCCGATACATCTTCAATCGATTCGTGGTGGGGCCCAACAGCCGGATGGCTCATGCCGCAGCCCTTGCGGTGGCCGAGGCTCCGGGACGTGAATTCAATCCCCTGTTCATCTGCGGCGGAGTCGGCCTTGGCAAGACCCATCTGATGCAGGCCATCGGCCACTACAGGCTGGAGATCGATACCGATGCCCGGGTGGCCTACGTGTCCACCGAAACCTTCACGAACGATCTGATCCAGGCCATCCGAAAGGATGGAATGCAGGCCTTTCGGGACCGCTATCGGGCCGCCGATCTGATCCTGGTGGACGACATCCAGTTCATCGAGGGCAAGGAGTACACCCAGGAGGAGTTCTTCCACACATTCAATGCTCTGCATGAAGCCGGGCGTCAGGTGGTGATTGCCAGTGATCGACCGCCCAGTCAGATCCCCCGGCTTCAGCAGCGGTTGATCTCGCGCTTCCAGATGGGATTGATCGCCGACATCCAGCCGCCTGATCTGGAAACCCGCATGGCGATCCTCCAGAAGAAGGCCGAGCTTGAGCGCATGGCGCTGCCGAGGGATCTGATCCAGTACATCGCTGGGCGCTTCACGTCCAACATCCGCGAGCTGGAGGGTGCTCTGACCCGTGCGGTGGCGTTTGCCTCGATCACCGGTCTGCCGATGACCGTGGAATCCGTGGCCCCGATGTTGGATCCCACGGGCCAGGGCGTTGAAGTGACGCCTCAACAGGTGATCGACAAGGTGTCCGAAGTGTTTGGTGTGACGGCTGAGGAGATGTGCAGCAGCACAAGACGCCGGGCGGTGAGCCAGGCCCGTCAGGTGGGCATGTATCTGATGCGTCAGGGCACGGATCTGAGCCTGCCGCGGATCGGCGATACCTTCGGCGGCAAAGACCACACCACCGTGATGTATGCCGTCGAGCAGGTGGAGAAGAAACTTGCGACTGACCCGCAGCTGGCAGGTCAGGTGCAGAAGGTGCGGGATCTGCTCCAGATCGATTGCCGCAGCAGGCGCTGATCAGCGACAGCTGCGTTTGTCTCCCCTCCAACCCGCCATGCTGCTGGCGGCCTGAGAACACACCAGGCGTCGAGCCGGTGCGAGTGCGGGCTCCAATCGCCTCGAGCTGAATGGGGGCAGAGGACGACTGCGCAGCCAGGCCCCCCAGCGGAATTCGTGGTACGGAATCTGAGGCTGCGGTTTGATCGCCCCTTCCTTCTTCAGTTTCCAAACCAGGCTGCGGTAGGGGTCGTCCTCAAGATTGAGCAGGGACTGGGGTAGCGCCTCGGCCGGTTGTGGACCGATCCCCCGTCCATCGAACAGATACAACCAACCCTGTTGTTGAAGAAAATCCAGCACGGCATGTCGGTCGTCTGTGGCCAGCTCACGGATCACATAACCCCATGTTGTGGCGTGGGGATCGATGCCCAGCAATCCCCGCAGCCGGTGGTGTCGGTCCAGCATCCACAAGGCGCCGCTGGCCGAGCGAATCAAAGGAACAGGTTTGCCGCGCAGGTAATCCAGACGCTCCTGACGGGTTTCTTCTGCGAAATCCTTTTCCCGCGACCAAACCTCCGCGAGGCCAATGCACCACTGGGTTGGGTGCAGGGCTGCAGCCGGAACTTCAATGAGTTCCGTGTCGGAGTCAGTGGCTGGGATCGGTTGGTAAGCGGGCAGTCGCAGTGGCACATCTCACCTCAGGACCCGTTTCACTATGGCTGAACCAGGAAGGGGCGAGGATCCTGGTCGAAGCGGTCACGGGACGGTAAAGGTGGCCCTTGGGCGGGTCCATCGAGGCTTGCTGTGGCTTCCAACGCCTTCCGCAGAAGCCGTGCTGCTGGCAGCGGCATATCCCGCGGAACGGAGATGCGATCGCGAAGGTAGCGGAGCCCAGTTGCGCTGCCGGTCGGGGGCGGGCAGCTTGCGCCCTGCATCAGATGGGTCAGCGCGCAGCGCAGTGGCCGATCAAAACCATTGGGTCCAAGGGGATTGAGTGCCAGAAGCCGCTGCCGATGCCGCAGGACGCGACCCAAGGCAACGGCGGCCTGGGATGGGTTGTCCATGTCGTCCCAGCAGGCTTCGTCTTCACCCAGACCATCGCCTCGGTCGATGCATTGGGCCAGGCGTCGGGCCTCCGGTTCGTCGTCTGACCAGCACCCCCCCATCTGCGGGGGCAGATCATGGGCATGGGTATGGATGTCGCTCTGGGTGCCCCGATAGGTGTCGAGCTGTTCAAGAGCTCGGAACCATCGATCGATGGCTGGATGTTCATGCCGCAGCCGAAATCCCTTGTAGTAAGCCAACGAAGCATTCATGCGTTCCACATAGGGAACGAAAATCAGATCGACGGTTTCCGGTGTTGGACCTCTTAACCACGGGCCGGAATGGCGGTTTAACTCCTGCTCCAGCCGACGTGCAACCGCTTGAAACTGCTTCCGAGCTTGGTTCTGCTGGCGGGTGTTGAGGCCTGGAGAGCAGAGCCAGAGGCACCAGGCGCGGAACAGCAACCGCTCCAACTGGCGCAGTGCCATGGCGTCGGGATCAGTCATGGCTTGCCCGAGGGGGCCGAAGCGACGTTCCAGTGCCAGGAGGATCTCATCGCTTTCCGTGATCAGTGCTCCGTTCAGCTCCAGCACGGGAAGCATTCCCGAGGGGACGCGCTGCAGAAACCACCGCTCCTTGGGGCCGTAGCAGCGCATGGTGACTTTTCGGATGCGGTAGGGAACGCGTTTGAATTCCAACCACAACCAAACTTTCTGACAGTACGGACACCAGGCGTGGTGGTCGCGGTAGAGCGTGACGACGACATCGTTCTCAGCGTGGCCAAACAAACGAAGCGTTGCCTGTGCATTGGTAGACCCGTGAATCCGATCGGGCTCTGGAACGGCTAATTCACTCAAGTCCTGCCAACTCAGAGGTTCATATTTGGTGGTTGAAAGCGTCATGGCAGGCAATGGGGACCGGCGTCAGTGTTGATGCGATTGGTGTTGATGCGTTCTTGATGTGCAACCCTGGATCGCTTGAAGTTGAGCTGAAACTGAATGTTATCGCTTCTTTTTCAGGTGCGTTTGGTGTAGGGATTGGGACAGTGCGAATGATTGTTTCCTCTCCAGAGAACGGTTTTTGATTTGTTAAACATGTTGTTCATGGGTGTTCACCTGAAATCAGGTGAATTATGAAACGCCCCCATTCGACTGATTGGCGAAGGGATGATTTGCCAATGTTTAAGTTGTGGTTGTTTTGTTCCGGTGATATTTGTTAGGAGACTGCTTTTGTGCGGGGTTCTGACGTTTTGACGGGATGAAGGTTCGTGGATGGGATGTTGCTTGATGAGGGTTGTTTTGCTCGGTGTGATGTTCAACGACAAAACATGCCTGCTGTTGCGCCAGGGGGTGATTGGGCTGTCAGCAAGGGTTTTGAACGTTATTGATCACTGTTGTAGACCATATGAAGGATCGGAGCGGTTTTCCCTCGCTCATAGCTTTGCCAGTCTCCGAGTTCCTGCATCAGGGCGATGCAATCCTGCTGCCGACCCTCTTTGGCCAGTTGTTGGAGGCGCAATGACATGTCATCAAAACTGATCATCATCACGATTTCGCGTTGCCGGGATCGCTGTCTCTTCGTGTTCTGATCTTGCGGATGCTGGTGCGACTTAGAGGGTTGTTTCATGCGTTGCTGTGATCGTGGTCGTGGCCAGCTCTTCCAATGGCCTTGGTGAGATCTTGTTCGCACCATAACCAGGCCTTTACATCCGGCCCTGTGTTGCTGCGCACTTGGCGTTGCAGCGCAGGCTTCATGAGAATGTCCACACCGCCTGCATTGCTATGGACGCTGACTTCGACCTGATCGTTCTCGGTGCAGGGTCCGGGGGACTGGCTGCGGCGAAGCGTGCCGCCCGCTATGGAGCCAAGGTCGCGATTGTTGAGGGCGACCGTGTTGGCGGCACATGCGTGATCCGGGGCTGCGTACCGAAGAAGTTGCTTGTGTACGGCGCGTTGGCACGCCATCAACTCCGTGATGCGTCCTCCTACGGCTTGAGCATCGGTTCAGTCGACTCCGATCTGTCCGATCTGCTGCAGCGTGTGCGCGCGGAGGTGAATCGTCTCAATCATTTGCATCTCGGTTTTCTCGATAAAGCAGGGGTGTCGCTTGTGCGCGGATGGGGGCGGTTCACCGGTCCCCACAGCATCGGCATCGCAACCCAGCGCGAGGGTGCTGTCGAGAGGGAACTCAAGAGCCATCACGTTCTGATCGCTGTTGGGGGGCGCCCTTCTGTTCCGCCGATACCCGGGGCGGAATTGACCTGGATCAGTGATGACATGTTTGAACTGAAGGATTTCCCTGAACGGGTTGTGGTTGTTGGGGGCGGATTCATTGCCTGCGAATTCGCCTGCATTCTTCGTGGCCTGGGACTGTCTGTGACCATGGCCGTGCGTGGTTCCCATCTCCTGCGTGGATTTGATGCCGAAATGTCTGATGCCGTGTTGGAGGGAATGAAGGACTGCGGCATTCATGTGTTGTTCAACACCAATGTGGTGTCGGTGCGTGGGCAGCCCGGCGATCTGGAGGTCGCGCTCAGTGATGAGTTGACAATTCCGTGTGGTGGAGTGCTGATGGCAACAGGACGACGTCCCTGGCTGAAGGGGCTTGGCCTCGAGGCGGCTGGTGTCGCCGTCGAGGGCGGACATGTCGTTGTCGACGCTGACCAAAGAACCTCTGTTCCCCACATCCATGCCGTTGGAGATGTGACCGATCGGGTGAACCTCACCCCCGTGGCCATCGACGAGGGTCGCGCCTATGCCGACAGTATTTTCGCCGATCGTCCCCGTCAGGTCGATCATGAGCTTGTGGCCAAGGCTGTGTTCAGTTCTCCCGAGCTGGCCACCGTTGGACTGTCAGAACAAGCAGCGATCGATCAATACGGCTCGGATGCGGTGAAGATTCACCGGGCCAGATTCCGCTCGATGGAGCGCGCACTCCCTGGCGATGGCTCTCGTTGTTTGTTGAAGCTGGTGGTTGAACTCGCCACAGATCGTGTTCTGGGTTGCCACATGGTTGGTGAGCATGCTGCGGAGATCATCCAGATGGCAGCTGTTGCTATGGGGATGGGGGCCACGAAGGCCGATTTCGATCGCACGATGGCCCTGCATCCTTCGATCTCCGAAGAATTCGTCACGATGATCTGAACGGGTGTTTCGCGCTGTCAAGCAAATCAATCACGCTTTGCAGCAGGGATTTCCACCTAATTTCGGTACATCCGCATTTCAACGGTGTTTGGGCCTACAGCGCTGAAGCAGGGAGGTGTGCTGATGGCACCACTGATGCTTCTCTCCATTTCCGTGCTGGCGGCTGGTGTTGATCGAGCGATGCATTGGTACCGCTGGCGTCGTCAAGCCGATGAACAGGTCTCAACCTTGCGAACCCGCATGCAGGGTCTTGAGTCCGAGCAGGCCAGGCGGGTCGTGAATCATGAGCTGCGACGTTTGGATCATCGCTTCAGTCGCTGGGAAGCCAGCATGGATCTGGCGATGGTGCTCGGTCCTCTGCTCGGTCTGCTGAGCACGGTGCTTGGCTTGATGAATCTTCTGCAGGCTCTGGGACCGGAGATGCTGCTACCGCGAGGTGAATCCCTGATCGGGGATTACGGCCGCATGTTGATCGGAACAGCCCTTGGCATTGTTGTTGCGGTGGTCGCACTCCTGGTCCAGCGCCTCAACCGCATGCAGCGTCGTTCGGTGATTTTTTCACTGCGCGACAGCTGCCTGAGCGACTGATGCCACTTGTCATTGCCCTGACTGCCGTCACGCTCACGCTGACGACATCGATGGCCATGCTGCCGGCAGTGCTTCGCGACCCGGCGATCCGTCAACCGAGCTCAACCCCGGTCCATTCCAAGAAGGCAGATCGCTGGTATTTGGTGCGTTCTCCTCAGGGCAGTTGGTATCTCAATGGTGAGCCGATCTCCGCCACTGTTCTCTCCCGCACACTGCGTGGGGAGGATCTCCCAGACGGAGGGATTCGCTTTCTCCCCTCCAGTGGGCGCCAAGCCTCGGACGTGGCAAGCGATCTCGCCTGGCTAAAGGCAACAAGCATCGTGCCTGTTCGGTTGCAACTG
>MDTB01209837.1_pt1 | contig 12450 bp, 17 predicted proteins | sample 811161 | NCBI WGS metagenome assembly MDTB01 (sample SAMN05326650, study PRJNA326480) | marine metagenome | isolation source: seawater | place: Mediterranean Sea | collected 2009 | reverse complement strand
GTTAATCCAGTTCCTATAAACGCACTGTTTACATTTTTTGTTAATACCAATTCGTCACTTATTGGCCTTACATGGTCATTAAATTCAAAACCATGCTTTGATTTATGAAGCATAGAATCTGGGCTAGTTGAGCTATGTCTTACATGAATTACCTTTAAACCAAGCTCTCTCCATTTTTTCAAAATTTTGCCACAAATTAGCTCAGCATTATGATTGTTTCTTTTCTTTCCAGGATAATCCTTGTTTAAGAATGCTTTTTGAATATCAACTAATAGTAAAGCAGGGTTTTTATTTATAAATTCCATGATTGACTTAATTGTTTTTAACTTAAGTCTAAATATATTGAAATTGAACCAATTACTTAAAATCCATGGAATCTGGAAAGGTTAATTTGTCTAACTTTGTAAAATGATGACTAAATCTATACTATTAAAAAAATTAATGGTTAACCCAGAAACTATTATACGCTTCAAATTTTAGGTTCATGAGATTTCTTCATTTTTTTTTAGTTGTTATTTTAATAAGTTGTTCAAAGGAGAATACCAGTTTACTTGAAAAAAAAACCGATAATTATACCTCATTAGCTAAAGGCAAATTCAATAGTTTTAGATATTATGAAGGTCAAGAAACTTATTTTTTGACATACAATGGATTAAGAAGGGAATATATAATGTATATTCCACCGAGTATTGAATCAAGGACTAATCTTCCAGTAATTTTTAATTTTCATGGGTATCAAGATAGAGCAAATAATTTTTTTAATATGACAGAACTAACTGATATTGCTGATGAAAATGGTATTGTACTAGTATATCCTCAGGGTGCTCCTCTAGATGGAGGTCCCTCTCATTGGAACGCAGCTCCATTTAACTCATCATCTTTTGTTAATAAAAGTAACGTAAATGACTTAGAGTTTTTTTTATACTTATTAGATGAAGTAAATCAGAATAATATCCTTGATCTAAATAGAGTTTATGCAATTGGTTATTCAAATGGAGGTATGTTTTCTCATTTTTTAGCATGTAACACAGAAAATGTTTTTGCAGCTATAGGTGATGTTGCTGGAACTATGCTAACAGATGCCTTCAACAGTTGTAATCCCTCGTCACCAATACCTGTTCTAAAAATACATGGAACTAATGATGGTGTTGTCCCCTATAATGCTGAAACTAGTTTTGATAATGATGTTCATGATCAATTTAAAACAGTAAACCAAGTAATTGATTTCTGGAAAACAAATAATAAATCGAATGATCAATTTACCTTAAATAATTATGTTAGTTCTTCCTGGGCAGAATTTATGGGTCCTGTAAACTATGAAAAATACACATATGAATCTGATGAAAATGACTCACAGATTGTTCACTATAAAATGCTAGGTGGAAGACACTGGTGGGACTACAGTTTAGATGAAAGTCTAAAGACAAGTTCATTATTATGGGACTTCTTCTCAAGACACACCAGAGAGTAGTTAAAAAAAGAGACTATAAGCCTCTCTTTAAACAATTTATAAAAATTTTATTGCAATGCTAGAAATATACTTCCAGCATCAAAAAACTCCCATATTAAAGAAGTATTTCCATCTTCATCAAATTGTTGAACTGAGTAATAAGACTGCTCAAACTGAGTTCCAGTTGCTTTGTGATTAAATGTCCATACTCCATAAGTTCTCACTCCACCGTCAGGTAAAAATTGACTATCATCAACTCCAGGATAATACTGCCTATTTGTAAATTTGAAATTTTCAAATTCACTGTGCCAACCTTTCATACCCGCCATCCATACATCTTTTGATAGTGAATCGCCTTGAGGACTATTCCAGATTAAATCATCAGAAGTACCATCAAACATTGTTTGTAAATCACCATTTTCAAATGCCGTAAATTCAGCGTCAACTTTTTCTACGTTGACATTATACTTTTCCATCCCTGATTGAAACATAGTAGCTCCATTAATTCTTGCTTGATCTTCTGGTGAAACACATCCAATCATAGATATTGTAATAATTAATATTAATAACTTTTTCATTGTCTTTGTTTTAAATTAGATTGTAAATTTATGAAAAAGATAATTTATCAATTATTTTAGCTTGCTTATATGAATATACCTGAAGATTTAAAATTTGATTATCTATTTTCACTTGATAAACATATTGAAACAGATGGTAAGGCTAATAAAGAGAAGACATTAAAAAGAATTTTTGAAATAACAAAAAAAATTGCTGATCTGGGTTTTGGAGAAAATGATATTCATTCAATTGTGAAAGATGAAGATTTATATTTAAAATATGAAAAGTGGAGAAAGTATAACAATCTTTAAATTTTTGATTAAAAATTAATATAAATGAGATTCCTTCAAATTATTCTTTCATGCTCAATTTTATATGGTCTCTATTCAATTATTACTAATGATTTAAGCGGATTAATATGGTTAATTGGGGGTTCCTCATTTCTTTTTTTAAGTAATAAATGGATGGGAAAATGAAAATACCAAAAGAATTAATGTTTGAATACTTATTGTCTCTTGAAAACTACAATGAATCTCATCCTACTTTAAAAGATATAACTATGAAAGAGGCATTAGATATTCAAAAGAAAATTATTGAACTAGGTTTTACTGATAAAGATATAGTTAATATGAAAAGCGAAGAATTAATCCTAGAGTATAAGATGTGGAGAAAAGAAACAGGTCAATAATTAGTTGTTTTATACAAAATTATGATTAGAAGAGAATTTCAAGATTATGTTAATAAATTAGAACTGAAGCCCAAAAAATTAATAGAATATTGGAAGATTTACGATAGAATATTTGAACAAGACTCTCCATTAACTTATAACCAGAAATCAAATTTATTATTATCAGAGTTGAGAAAAATAAAATAAACCTAACCCATAAATTATGAACATGGAAATTATTAATAAAATAATCAGAAATCGAAAAACAATATACCCCACTCAGTATTCAAATAAAGAGATACCAGAAAGTGTTGTAAATGAAATTCTTAAAAATGCTATTCATGCCCCAACTCACAGAATGACTCAACCATGGTTTTTTAAAATATATAAGGGTGAGTCAAAAGGTGTTCTTAGCAAAATAATGGCAAGTATAGATGATAAAAAATTCACAAAGATTAAGATTGATAAGTTCTTAGAAAAGATCAAGCTCTCGGATTCAATAATTGCAGTCTTTATGAATAGAGATAAAAATAATCGTATTCCAGAATGGGAAGAGATTGCTGCAGTATCAATGGCTGTCCAGAATATGTGGTTGTCATGTTATGTAAATAACATTGGTTCATATTGGAGTACAACGGCTATGAAAGATGAATATGCAAAGCATCTTAACCTTAGCAGTAATCAAAGGTCTCTTGGATTTTTTTTCATGGGGAGTTACCAGCATGTTGAATCTAATAAATTAAGGGAGAATCTCAGTGAAAAGGTTGAGTGGGTTAAAAGTCTAGGCTAAACCACACATAACTAATTCTCTAAGAAAATAAATTATATTAGATTTTAGCTATTATCAAAAATAATTATTAATTCAGTACAAATTTCTAACACTCAATAAATGAAAAAATCTTTTTTAATTTTATTTGTACTTATAGGGTGTGCAAATCAAAACAAAGAAATCATCGGCATTGGCGAAATTTCAATATTAGAATATCCAAGAGATAAAGAGTTAAGGAAATGGATTGAATTAGATTCTCAATATGCAAAAGTGTATCAGGTAAGAAGATATTTTGAAAACTTTGTTAATGATGACTTTTTTGAGGAAAAAAACATTAAAGAAAAGTTTAACAAACTTTCCTGGTCTGATATGTTAAACTATCAGAAAAGATACAAGGAATTATTGAGTGAAAATCAAAAAAAATATTATGATAATAAAAGTTTAACTAAATATGTTGATTCACTCATAATGATTGAATATCCAATCATTGATGAGTTCACAAAAGAGATATTTGCGTTAGATTATGATTAAAGTAAAGATTTTTTAATAAAATTTATTTATTTGTATCGTTTATTTCAATCCAATATCCTTGTGGATCTTGAATCCACAATTGGCGTTTGCCATCGTCTCTTAATTCTATCTTATTTATATTGCCTGTCCAATTTGAAAATGGTATGTTGTTTTTATTCAAATGAGCAACAAAATGATTAAAATTCCTTGGGCTAAATGCCATATGAATAGACTTTGGAGGTTCATTTATTAATGTGTTTGAGTGAATCAAGTGAATTTCCTTACCATTAATATTTTTGAACCATCTTTTTGGAGGATTTTGACTGGCTAAAACAGGTATCTCCTCAAATCCAAGGATATTTAAATAAAAATCACCTGATTCTTTAAGGTCATTTACAATTAATGCTTGATGATCAAATATAAGGTCATTGTTTTGGGAAAATGATGTCATGGTTATTATTAGAGTAGAAATAGTTATTATATTTCTCATTTATTTAAAATTTTAAGAAATTTATAAAAATATTAATCATAATTGAATAAAATTAAAAATTAATATGAAACACTATATAATAATATATTTGTCAATCTTTTTAATTAATAGTTGTAATAATATGAATAACATTCCCCCAATAGCAAAAAAAATTGAAAAAAAACTTAACATTCATGGTGATGTAAGAGTGGATAATTACTATTGGCTTAATCAAAGAGGTAATCCTGAAGTTATTTCTTATTTAAATCAAGAAAATAAATATAAAGAGACAGAACTAAAGTCTACTAAAAAATTTCAAAAGAAGTTATTTGAAGAAATGAAAAGCAGAATTAAAAAAGATGATAATTCAGTTCCATATTTTTTAAATGACTACTGGTATATAACTAGGTTTGAAAAAAATAAGGAGTATCCTATTTACACAAGAAAATATATGAATCTTGAAGCAGATGAGGAAATTTTATTAGATGTCAACATATTAGCAGAAGATTATGATTATTACCAAATATCTGGAATAAGCATAAGTCCTGACAATAAAAAAATGGCTTTTGGTGTTGATACTCTTTCAAGAAGAATATATACCATTAAAATTAAAAACTTGAGTACAGGTAAAATGTATTCAGATAAAATTGATGGAGTTAATTCATATACTGCCTGGGCAGCAGATAGTAAAACATTGTTTTATACCGGAAAAGATAAACAAACTTTAAGATCGGATAAAATTTTTAGACATATACTAGGTGAAAATCAAGATGACGATAAGCTTGTTTATGAGGAAATAGATGAAACTTTTTCAACATTTGTTTACCCCTCTAAAACGAGAGAATATATTATGATTGGTTCAAATAGTACTATGTCCTCAGAATACAGATATTTATCAACTAATACACCGCTGGATTCTTTTAAAATTATTCAAAAGAGGGAAAAAGGACTTGAATATAGTCCTTCTCATGTTGGAGATATGTTTTACATACTAACAAATAAAGATGAAAGCACAAATTTTAAACTTGTTAAAACTCCAATATCATCTACCGAAAAATCAAATTGGATAGATGTAATACCACATAGAGATAACGTTTTAATTGAAGATACCGACTTTTTTAACGATTTTATGGTTCTTGGAGAAAGGTTGAACGGTCTTTTAAAGATTAGAATAAAAAGTTGGGATGGTAAAGAAGACTATTATATTGATTTAAGCAGTCAATCTGATTTTGAAGATGAAACATATTCAGCCTCAATTGGGTACAATCCAGACTTCAATACTAATCTATTAAGATATAGCTTCACATCACTTACAACACCAAATAGTATTAAAGATTTTAATCTAACTACGAAGAACGAGGAGATTAAGAAACAACAAGAGGTTTTAGGAGGAACATTTGATCCAAAAAATTATATTTCAGAGAGACTATTTGCTACTGCTCATGATGGTGTAAAAATTCCAATATCAATAGTCAGACACGTAAAAACCGAGTTAACTCCTATGACACCCTTACTTCAATATGGTTATGGATCATATGGTTACACAAGGGATCCCTCATTTTCATCAATTAGGTTGAGTCTTTTAGATAGAGGATTTGTATTCGCAATAGCTCATGTTAGAGGGGGTGAGTATCTTGGTAGACCGTGGTATGAAAATGGTAGAATGTTAAGCAAAAAAAATACTTTTAAGGATTTTATTAGTTCTTCTGAATTTTTGATTGAAAATGGATACACTTCAAAGGAACACCTTTATGCAGAAGGTGGTTCAGCAGGCGGTTTACTTATGGGAGCAATAATGAATATGGCTCCAGATTTATATAATGGAATAATTGCTGCGGTTCCCTTTGTTGACGTTGTTACTACAATGTTAGACGATAGCATACCCTTAACAGCAGGTGAATGGGATGAGTGGGGTAATCCAAATGATGAAGAGTACTATTATTACATGAAGTCATATTCACCTTATGACAATATTATAGAAACTAAGTATCCAAATACATTAGTAACAACTGGTTTACATGATTCTCAGGTTCAATATTGGGAACCAGCAAAATGGGTAGCTAAACTTAGACAATACAACAAAGGAAAAAGCTTAATTTTACTTCATACAAATATGGATACAGGACACAGTGGCTCATCAGGAAGATTTGAGGCACTTAAAGAAGTAGCAATGGAATATAGCTTTTTGTTTATGCTTGAGGGTATAACTAAATAGTGCAGAAAAACTATTTATTGAAAGTTCATATAATTTGTAATTTTTAATATTTCCAAAATGCATAAATTGAAATATTTATAAATAAAGCAGCTATTGTCATTGAAATACTAAGGATGTGAAGTATTGAAAAAGTAGTCTCATTCAATGAATCTTTAGCCCCATTCATATATGGTATTATCAAATAACTTATAATCATTAAAATCAAGCTAAAAAAATATAATATTTTAGCAATCTTTTGACTTGGATTAAAAAAATATATTATAATTAATGATACAATTGATAGTAAACCAACAATAATAAAGAATTTTGGCCAAATGTACCTTAGATATTGACTGGCATCTTGAGAATCAAAAAGCTTATTGATTGAGGGTGCAATCATAAGTGATTGATATAATATTATGCCTATAATTGTTCCTGATATTAATAATGGTAAGTTTTTTATTAGGGACATAAAATTTTTTTAAATAAATATATTTAATGAATAAAAATATACAAAGTATTTTTAATTTTCTTTAACCCTTTTAATATATTGTATTAATTATTAATTATGAAAAAACTATTAATCCTTGCCTTATTCTCCTGTTTATTAAATGGTCAAATCTACACGACTACATGTCAAAACTTTAGTCTCAAAGAAAATGTAAATTACAGTTGTGGGTTTATTGAAGCTCCATATGATCATTTTAATTTAAATCAAGAGAAAATTGATATTTCATTTGTTGTTATAGATAAACAAAAAAAAGATAAACTTTTTCCTCTTGCTATTCTGACTGGAGGGCCAGGAGGAAGCGCCATTACAGAGTCAAGATTAAATTATTGGTTAAACAGTCCTTTATCTGATGATCGTGATGTGATTATTTTTGATCAAAGAGGTATTGGTTATTCATCTAAACTAAAAAATTTAAATAATGATTTTTTTTCAATTTTTAGTATGAATTTAGACTTTGATCAAGAAAAAATTAAAGTTGAAAAATTACTTAACAATTATGTAGATAATTCAAATAAATTAGGAATTAATCTAACTTTATATAATACTTTCCAATCAGCATCGGATCTAAATTTAATTATGTCAAATTTAGGCTACGAAAAGTATAGTCTATATGGGTCTTCATACGGAACCAGACTTGGAAGAGTTATTCAATAATTATTTCCTAATAGATTACATGCAGTAATATTGAACTCACCAAATCCTTTAGATGGCGGAGACATGCTTCTTGGAAGACTAGATGCCTATTCTAGATCATTAAATAGACTTTTTAAATATTGTGAAAATGATATTCAATGTTCTTCTAATTTCCCAGATCTAAAAAATATATATTTAAATACTATACATAATCTAAAGAAAGAACCGCTTAGACTCCAAATTAATCAAAAAGATTATTATGTTAATGCTGAGGAAGGTATCTACTTTATCAGGAGACTACTTTATAGAAATTCTGCATTAATAGATGTACCAAATTTAATCAATGAACTGGGTGGCAATGGAGATAAATTATTGATTAACTTGATCAAAAATGAATTTAGAGATTCATATAATTATGCTATGTGGTTTGCTGTAGAGAGGTATGAGATGTTTGATGAGAATTTAACTGAGGATCAAATAAATAAAGCATATAAATTATATGATGTTCTTCCGGTAAAGCTTGGCTTTTTTACATCTGTCTATCTTAACCTTGGTAATTTTCATAACGAAACATTAGAGTTGAAAAACAAAAAATTAAAAAAATCCAATGTTCCAACTTTGGTAACAGTTAATAAATATGACCCAGTCACTCCACCTGAGGATGCTTATAGAATGGTGGAAACTCTAACTAATTATAGTCTATATATTTTAAATGAAGCAGGACATGGTGGTGGAAATCAAAATTGTAGGAACATTGTTATGAAGGAATTTCTAAAAAAACCAAATTCAGATATTGATATTAGTTGTCTTAACCTAGTCAATTAATAAGACTAAAATGAAATACTTATTTAAACTATGAAAAATTTATACATAATCTTAGCTATACTATTCTTAACTTTAGAGACATCCATATCGCAATATGAAGGGTATTCATTAGAGTCTTGGCAAAATCAAATAATAACTGAGCAGATTTTTCAAAGTTTAATTAATAATACATCCTTTAAAAAACATTTAAAAAAACTAACTGAGCGTCCACATGTAGTAGGGAGTGAGGGTAATGAAGAAGTTATTAGATATATTGGTGAGACTATGAAAAATGCAGGTCTCAAAATAACTAATTACCCATATGATGTCTTTTTACCAAATAAACCTGGTAATTCATTGATTGAGATTGTTACTCCTTCACGTAGTGTTCTAAATCAAAAAGAGGATATTATTTATGATGATCCATTTACTCAGAATGATGAGCTTTGGAAAGGTTGGAACGCTTTCTCAGGAAGTGGAGATGTCACAGCTGAGATCATTTATGCAAACTATGGTCTTAAGGAAGATTTTGAGACTCTTAAGTCACTTGGAATTGATATAAAAGGAAAGATTGTAATTGCTAGATATGGTGGTAATTTCAGAGGTTACAAAGCTAAATTTGCAGAAGCAAATGGTGCTGCAGGATTAATTATTTATACAGATCCAAAAGATAGTGGCTTTGCAAAAGGGCTTGTATACCCAGATGGGCCTTATTATAATTCATCAACTATACAAAGAGGTTCATTATTAACAGCAAATTTTACTGGTGATCCGTTAACTCCATTTGAACCAGCCCTACCAATAGATGGTAAAAAGAAAGTTAAACGTTTAGATCCAAAAGATGCGCAATTACACACTATTCCAGTAACTCCAATCTCTTATGGAGAAGCTGAAAAAATATTAAGTCAAATGACTGGTCAACCCGTACCTCAATCATGGCAAGGTGGACTTCCATTTACCTATAGGATCGAAGGGGGTAAATCTTTGACTTTAAGATTAAAAGTAGTTCAAAATATTGATTTTGTTAGAGCTACAAATGTAGTTGGTATGTTAAAAGGGAGTGAAGCTCCTGATGAATGGATTATTTTAGGCTGTCATCTTGACTCATGGGGTTTTGGTGCTACAGATCCAAGTAGTGGGACAGCAATGTTATTAAGTCTAAGTGAAACATTAGGAATGTTAAAAGAAAGTGGTTATACTCCTAAAAGATCAATTTTAATTGCTCACTGGGATGCAGAAGAGCATGGTGTTATAGGTTCAACCGAATGGGTTGAACAACTTAGAGATGAATTGAATGCAAAAGGTGTTGTCTATATGAATTTTGATGGAGCTGTATCAGGAAAAAGTTTTAGTGCATCAGCTGCACCGACTCTAAAGAAATTATTGATAGAAACATCAAAAAATGTAAGTTATCCGTATACTGATCAGACTCTATATGAATTTTGGAAGAAAAATAATCAAGATGAGCCTCCAATTGGAAATCTAGGAGGTGGATCTGATCATATTGCTTTCTATATGCATGTTGGTGTACCATCAATGAGTGGAGGTGCTGGCGGACCAAACCTATATCATTCTAATTATGATAGCTTTAGGTTCTATGAAAAATTTGTAGATCCTGAATTTAAAATGGGTCCAATGGTTGAACACATGGCAGGATTGATGACTTTAAGAATGGCAAATGCTGATTTAATTCCTTATAATCTTAATCGATATTCACAAGATTTAAAAATGCATTTTGAAAATGCAGTCATTAAAATAAAGAATTTTGATAAAAAATTTGAAGGTTTTAAATCTACTAACAAAGCAATTCAGAAATTAGATGAAACTTCAAAAATTTTAACATTAAAAATAAAGTCGTATTTGGAGGATAAGAATCTTTCCAATAAAAATCTAAAAAAGTTAAATAAGCAATTGATCGCATTAGAAAAGAGCTTTATATCAGATGAAGGGATGTACTTCGGTTCTTGGTATAAATCAATTTATGCTTCTTCAGATCCTTTTAGTGGTTATGGAGCATGGATTCTTCCTGGACTAGAATATGAAATAGCTCTAAAATCATTAGATAGACTAAGCGAGTGGGATTTAAGATATGCTAATGCAATAAATTTACTCGAATTAAAAATGAAAAATCTAATTCAAGAAGTTAATTAATGGAAAAAAATGTTTTTGGTGAAGAGTTACAGTTATGCTGTACAAGTCCAATGACTGGTTATTTTAGAGATGGATACTGTAGAACTATTGATTCTGATAGAGGTACTCATACTGTATGCGCTATTATGACTACTGAATTTTTAAATTTTTCTGCCTCAAGAGGAAATGATTTGATAACTCCAGCACCTTACTATCAATTTCCTGGATTAAAAGAAGGAGATAAGTGGTGTCTTTGTGTATCTAGGTGGATTGAAGCAGAAAAAGCTAACATAGCTCCAAAACTAATTCTAGAGGCTACCCATGAGAAGACATTAGAATATACTTCTCTAGAAGTTTTAGTTAAGCATGCTTTTATTAAAACGCAAGATTAGATCTCACGATTATTTATTTGAATCTAATTTCTTTTCAATCCTATCAAGTCTAGTTAAAATATTCTCAAAATAGTTTTTAGCTTCAACAGGGCAATTATTTAAGAAATGATCTAAAATATCTTTTTCGTTTTTCATACTGTAAAATTAAAAATCTTGAATTAAATAAAGTATGTTTTTATTATATTAGAATATGAGAAAAGATAGTACAATTGCTGAATTATTAGAGAGGTTAGATAAAGAAATTCAAAACCCAAAAGATTCAGTTCATAAAATTGTATTAAAAATTACAATAGACAATATTAATAAGTTATTAAAATAGAAATATGAAAAAATTAATTTTTATAATAGCCTTTATTTTATTTGGATGTCAAGATATAGAATCTTCAAATGAACTTACTGTTATAGATAATTCAGATTCAGAAGAAGTTACCTTCATATTAGAATTAGACACCAGAAATAATAATCCTGAGGATGTTGAGGAATTTACTCAATACCTATCTAATTTTATTGTTCAAAGAGAACCATCCTCAGTATATGGCTACTTTATATCTCAAAATGGATCTAAAGTAACACTTATTGAAAGATATAATAACAGTCAAGATGGTATTCAACATGGAATAGATTTTATTAATGGGCCAAATTTTAATAAATTTTTTGATTTTTTTGAAATAGAAAAATTTATCGTTCTTGGGAATGCAACTGAAGAATTTAAAGAATTCACCAAAGAAAATGGTTTTATAATAGAATATAGAGAATCGATAGGTGGATACGTTAGGAGATAAATAAATGAAAAAACGTAATTTTAACCAAAATTAAAAATTATGAAAAGAAAAGTAAATGCAATCTGGGTAGGGGATGGTGCAGATGGAAATGGAATTCTTTCTGCTCAGAGTGGTGCCTTTAATAAAATGCCATATAGTTTTAAGACAAGATTTGAAAATGATGAAGGTGTACTTGGAACCAACCCAGAGGAATTAATTGCTGCAGCTCATGCAGGATGCTTTAATATGAAATTAAGTTTTGTATTAAATGAGGCAGGCTTTAATCCAGAAGAATTAAATACAGACTCAGTATTGACATTTGAGGATGGTAAAATTATATTAATAGAACTTTACCTAAAAGCAAGAGTGCCTGGTGTAACTGAGGATAAATTTATTGAATTAGCAGAGGATGCAAAGAAAAACTGTCCTATTTCAGGCGCCCTTAATTGTGATATAATTTTAAACCCATCATTAATTTAAATTCAATAACCCAAATTTTATTATGAAAAATTACCAGTAAAAGTTTTAAGTGGATTTCTTGGTGCAGGAAAGACAACCTTATTAAATCATATTTTACATAACAAAGATGGTATGAAAGCAGC
>MDTB01165837.1_pt1 | contig 12450 bp, 11 predicted proteins | sample 811161 | NCBI WGS metagenome assembly MDTB01 (sample SAMN05326650, study PRJNA326480) | marine metagenome | isolation source: seawater | place: Mediterranean Sea | collected 2009 | reverse complement strand
TTTTGGAACAAACGATTTAACTCAAACAACTTTTGGAATTAGTCGAGATGATAGTGGTAAATTTTTAAATGATTATATTGATAATAAAATCTTCACTATAGATCCATTCGTTTCAATTGATGAAGGAGTTGAAGATTTGATTAAAATTGCTGTAGAAAAAGGGAAAAAACAAAATAAAAAAATTAAATTGGGAATTTGTGGAGAGCATGGAGGTGATCCAAAGAGCATTCATTTTTGCTCAAAAGCAGGTTTAAATTATGTTTCTTGTTCACCATACAGAGTTCCAATTGCTAGATTAGCTGCGGCTCAAGCAGAACTTAAAAAAAAACTGTAAAAAGGTTTGTTCTACTGGCCGATACCTTCAACTATATTTTGTGAATATTTCAAAACATATTATTGATTAAAGTCTGGTATATCCAAAATTCAATGTCTATGATAAAAGTTGTATTAAATAATTAAAAAAAATTTTATGAGAAAAATAAACAACTTTATTAATATTTATAATCAAAATTTTTTAAAGATTTCTACCATAAATGATTCTACGCAAAAAAAACTGATACAAGTTTTTAAATTAATTGAAAAAATTAAAAAAAAGAAAAAAAAAATTATAATTGCAGGAAATGGTGGTAGTGCAGCAATTTCGAGTCACTTCAGTGTAGATATGACAAAAATTGGAAATGTAAGATGTACAAACTTTAATGAAAGTGACTTAATTACATGCTTTTCTAATGATTATGGTTATGAAAATTGGGTAAAAGAGTCATTAAAATATTATTTAGATTCTCAAGATTTAGTAATATTAATTTCATCCAGTGGCAAATCTATGAATATGATTAATGCTGCAAATTTTTTAAGAAAAAAAAATAATAATCTAATTACATTCACAGGTTTTAAGGGAAAAAATAAGTTGAGTAAATTGGGAAATGTAAACTTTATAGTTAATTCAAAAAGTTATAATTACATAGAAAATGCACATCAATATTGGTTACTAACTTTAGTTGATATTTGTGCCAAGTTTCTTAAACGTTGATAACATAATATTTTTTTTAAATATTTGATGTAAAATATATAAATAAGAAATAATTATAATTGGTATCAAATGTTTAGAAGTAGACCAGGCTAAAATAAAAGGTAAGGTATAACAAAAAACAAACAATATATATAACAAATCAGTATAAACTCTCTTTTTATTTTTAAGGTTTATACAAATCAATGTAACCGAAGCAATTATAGACAAATTTAAAATAATTTTATTAAATATCATTGAATACCTTATTGAATTATCAAAATTGCCATTTTTATCTGGTGTAGCAGCATCTCGTCTAATTTCAAAAAGAATAAATCTTATTTTTTCAGGAAAAGTTAACAAATAATTTTTAATATTCTTATATTCTTTAAGTTTATTCATATTTTTTTTTTTAAAATAATCACTAATTTCCCATTCATTTTCCAAATCATTCGGAATTTGAATTTTATGTTGAATCAAATCTAAAGATTTCATCGGATAATATTCAAGAAAACTCTCACTCAATGCAATGTTCATTCCTATAGAATTTACTGATAATATATTTGATCCAAATGCATGACGATTTGTCTTATGATAAGAAAAATTAGACCAAATAATCATTGCAATTAAGGGTCCTATTAAAATTATGAACTTTAATTTTTTTTTTAAGTAAAGTTTGTCAAATAAAAAAACATAAATAGGGACACATATACAGATAAACAAAGTAGAATTTTTTGTAAGATATAAAAGAAAAAATATCACTGCTGATAAAATAAATTTATTTGAGTCTTTAGATAATAAAATTAAAAATAAACTTGGCAAAAGAATTGCAATAATTGAGTCGGCATATTCAAAATTTAAGGAAACAAAAAGGTTGTAAGGAATACAGTAAATAAAAATTAAAATATAAAAATATTTTAAATTAAAATTATTACTTTTTAAATAAACTATTAATGAATAATATAATAAAGAGAATAAAATTAGATTTTTTGAAATTATGATAAAATAAAAATTTGATGAAATTTTTGATATAATTGCTATCAAAATTGGAAGAACAGGTAATTTCTGAATAATAAATTTTTTATCAAAAAGTTCCCCCTCATAAGAAAAATTGTATATTATATTATGAATTAATAGACCGTTTCCAAAAGGGATTTTTTTAAATATTAAGTTATAGTTATCATCAATTATATATGAAAATTTATTTAAATAGATAATACAAAAAACTAAACTAAGCATTATTACTGATAAACAGAAAATTAGATAAAAAAATTTTTTAGAGGGAAGGTTTAGAATAAATCGGTTTAATTTATTGTTTTTTATTGTATTAATTATACCTAGAGTTTTCATAAAATGAGTTATATTTTAAAATTATATCATTATTCATATCTTACAAGATCAATAGATCAAAAAATAATTCATGAATATCCAAATCAACAAATTAGATGTCCTGTACATCTTTCGCTAGGTCAAGAAGGGATAGCCAGTGGAGTAAGTTTGGCAATTAAAAAAGATGATATGGTTATGTCAAATCATAGATCCCATGCACATTATTTGGCAAAAGGAAGTTCTATTCAAAATTTTGTTAATGAAATTTATGGAAAAAAAAATAGCTCAAGTGGAGGAAAAGGTGGATCAATGCATTTAATTGATTTAAAAAATAATTTTTATGGCTCTACTCCAATAGTAGGTAGCACTTTACCAGTTGCAACTGGATTGGCTTTTTCAAATAAAATTCAAAACATAAAAGACCGGATTGTAGTTGTATATTTTGGAGATGGTGCATTTGAAACTGGAAATTTTCATGAATGTTTAAATTTTGCCTCTTTGAAAAATTTAAAAATATTATTTGTATGTGAAAATAACCTTTATTCGGTTTATTCTGGTTTAAATGTAAGACAAAATAAAAATATTAAAATTTTTAAAACTGCTAAAAATTATAATATAAACTCTTCTCAAATGATGGGTCATTGTCCTGATCTTATTTATAATAAAATAAAAATGATAAGAAAAAAAATGATTAATAATTCTAGACCATATTTAATTGAATTTTTAACATACCGAACTGTAGAACATTGTGGAACTAATAATGATGATAATCTAGGTTATAGATCAAAAAAACAAATTCAATATTGGAAAAATAAATGTCCAATTATATATTTGAGATCAAAGTATAAAAATTTAAATAAAAAATTTGATAAAATTGAAAAAAATCTGGATAACAAAGTGAATAAAATTTTTAACAAAGCAAAAAAAGAAAAATACCCAAATAAAGATAGATTATCTAAAAATATATATGCAAAATAGACAAAAAAAATTTTATGAAGCTTTAGATGATACTTTTTTACAAGTATTTAAAAAAGACAAAAAAGTAATTATGTTGGGTCTAGGTGTTAACGATCCAAAAAAAATATTTAACACCACTAGCAAAGTAAGTAAAAATTTTCCAGATAGAGTTTTTGATGTTCCTATTTCAGAAAACTCAATTTCAGGGATAGCATTAGGCTGTTCATTGAATAATCTGAAGCCTATTTTAACACATCAAAGATTAGATTTTTCTTTATTAACTTTTGATCAAATAATTAATCAAGCCGCAAAATGGTTTTATATGTTTGATGGAAAAAAAAGCGTACCCCTAGTGGTAAGACTGATAGTAGGAAGAGGCTGGGGTCAGGGCCCACAGCATTCACAATCTTTACAGTCATTTTTTTCTCATATACCTGGACTAAAAGTTGTAATGCCTTCCACCAGTTCTAGTGCTAAATCTTTAATGGAGCTATCAATTAAAGATCCTAACCCAGTTATTTTTATTGAACATAGATGGCTTCACAATTTGAGTTTTATTAATAAGTCAAAAAAAAAAGAAAAAAAACTTGGAAAATCAAATATATTAAGAAAGGGAAAGGACATATCTATAGTATCTTGCTCATATATGACTATCGAGCTTTTAAGAGTTACAAAATTTTTAAACAAAAATAAAATTGATTTTGAACATATAGACTTACAATCAATTTCTCCTTTAGATAAAAAAACAATTATAAATTCAGTAAAAAAAACAAAAAGATTATTAGTTCTAGATACTGGACATACCTCTTTCGGAATTAGTTCAGAGATAATATCATTGATTTCTGAGAAAATAGGTAATGAATTAAAATGTAATGCTCAAAGAATAGCATTACCAGATATTCCAACTCCAACAACTTTTGCTTTAGCAAAACAATATTATCCAACTAAATATCAAATATGCAAAAAGATTTTCGATATGCTTGGAAAAAAATTCAATTCAAAAAATAATATTTTATTTAAATCAGATAAATATTCTGACCAGCCGTTTAAAGAATTTATGGGACCTTTTTGAATTATCAAGCTGATAATGAATAGTATCCTTTTAAAAATTCATTTTTATCAATTAACTTAGAATTTGCAAAATACTGACTATGTAAAGATGCGGCTAGATGACAAAGTATCATTATTTGATCCACAGAAAGTTTTTTCTTGATGTCGAAAAGACTCATTATAATGAAATAAGTAAAAAAAACATCACCACAGCCAATACTATCAATCATATTATTTATTCTCAAACTTTGTACAAATTTAATTTTTTTATTTTTAATTGAATAACTTCCTTGCTTGCCTGATGTAACAATCATAGTTTCAATTTTATTAAACATATTTATATTTTTAAATATTGCATTATCTAAAAAATCATTATTTGTATTAGTTGACAATCTAAATTCGTCTTCATCACAAGACAAAAGTTTTGCTGATTTATACTTTGTAAATTTATTATAACCAAAATTTGATGAATTAGCTTGGCAATTAATATATTTCTTTTTGGATATTAGATTTATTTTTTTGCAAATTTTTTCAGTAATTAAGCCATGTCCAAAATCAGCAATTACAATATCATTTATTTTTTTTGATAATTGATCTAATTTGTTAATTATTTTTTTTTCATCAATTTCAGTAATTTTTATTTGATCTTTTTCATTAATTTGAAAAATCTTTGATAAGTTATATTCGTCAACATATCTTGTTTTATTAACAATTCTATTTTGTTTAGATGAAATGTTAATAAAATTTATATTTTTAAATTTCTTTTTTAATTTTCTAAACTCATAATTACTGACATATGTTAAGAAATTAACGTTACTAAAATAGTTTGTTAAAATTTTTGCAATCATTAATGATCCACCTTCATAAATTTCAGTCTTTTTATAACGAGTTGAAATAATGTTATTTTTTCTCGATTTTCCTAAACTTTGAGTAAATATAAATTTATCTTCGATTATATCTCCAAATATTAGTACTGGAGTTTTTATCTTATTATCTTTAATTTTATCTATATTTATTTTTTTTATTATTTCTTTTTGCTCTAAATTCAAATTATCAAATTTAGTATTTATCAAATTAGACGAAGAAAATTTTACTTCATTTATAACTTTAAGTTTTGCTTTAACTTTTTTTAAAGCAGCCTGTTCAATCTTAAAATTTTCTATTTGTGTTTTTGGAGGTTTTTTATAATCACTTCCTTTAACGTAAATATTTGGCTTTATGAATTTAATAATCTTCTCGGAGTTTATTTCATTACTCAATATTACATAGTCAACACAGGTTAATTGGGATAGAGCTTCTAGTCTCAAGTTTTCATTAAAAAAAGGTCTATTAATTCCTTTATTAACATTTTTATCATTAGTAATAGATACAATTAAACAATCCCCGTAAGTTTTAGCTTTTTTTAAATATCGTAAATGACCTATGTGAAGTAAATCAAATACACCATGAGCTAAAACTATTTTTTTATATTTTTTTTTAATCTCTTTTAATTTTGAATTATCTAATGTAAGAATTTTTGACATATATGAATATTTTTTTGATATTAACATTTACTACTATAATTTTCATTTTAATAACAGTCAGATATTTTGATTTTTTTAAAAAAATTCATTTAGCATTAACTAGTTTTCTTTTTTTTATAATATTAAACATGTCTTTACAAATATATTTTAACAATGAAATAAATTTTTCAAGCTTAATACTTCAATTTGGAATTATTTTAGCATTCAGGATTCATTCCAATCTTTTTTTTTTAGAAAGCCCAACATTATTACTATCTAAAATTATTTTAAAAAAAAATGGAATAACTGAAAAAAAAATGAAAAAAGAATTTTTAAAAAATAGTTTTATAAAAAAATATCTTATTTTGTTGAAAAAAGAGAATTTTATTTTAGAGAAAAAAAATTTTTTTTATATTAAATCAAAAGGGGTAATCTTTTTTAAAAGTTACCAATATTTATTTAAGATATTAATGAAATGATTTTATTTAATTATCTTTTATATTTGTTCATTTTAAAAATAATATTAACAAAACTAATTAATATAAGAGCAAACAAAATAGCGGAGTCACATAAATATTCGACCATTATAGTCATAGTCTCTATGTTGGTTTATGAGCTAAATTTTGGCAGATTGTTCTTAGAAGAAATATTATTGATTATATCAAATTTTTTAATATTTTCTTATATTTTTATTACAGTGCCAGGGGGATATGCATCCTCAATCAGATTAAAAATCCTATCGAGATTAATAAATAAAAATAGATCAAAAGGATATTTTAGAAAAAATTTTAATGATTTATATTTATTCAATGACAGATTTTCAAGATTGAAAAAATATAATTTAATAATTAAAAAAAAAAATAAGTATTATTTTCAATCTAAACAAATTGATCTTTTTATTAGATTCATTGATTTAAATAGATTAATTTTTAACAAAATAAAAAAATAAATAATTAAATTAGCATTTCTTTTTTTAAAATGTCTTGATCCAGTAAAGGTGACATTTCTTCATTTGGCTTACCAAATAAAACTTGAGGTTCTACTCCAAATTTTTCATCTATTTTGATCGTACAGAAAGCTCTTTCTTTTAACTTTAAAATATTATTTATTTTTTTATTCAAGTGCAGGTTATTAGTTAAATTAAATGTTTTGAATCCAAATCTTGATGCATGAAAATTAAAATCAATTTTTGGTAAATCTTTAGATGTGCTTGATGCAATGTATTTAGATTTGAGCCAAGTATCTTGTGTTTGTCTTATCATTGAGTGGCCACCATTATCTAAAAGAAATATTTTTACATTAAGATTATTATTTTTAAAATTTGATAATTCTTGAAAATTTAAACTTAAAGACCCATCTCCTGTAACAATAATTACATCTTTATTTTTCATCAGTAATTTTGTCGCTATACCTGCTGGCAAAGCCCAACCCATTGCAGTATTATTGAAATCATGAAGCAATAATTGGTTTTCTTTAAAGTTAAATGTTTGGCATAACCAAGCAATTGTACATCCAGTATCTGAAACTATAATGGAATTATCTTTCATACTTTTGGATAAAACTTTAAAAAAATAATATGGATTAATATCATTTTTTGAAAAACTTTTATTATAATTAAGTGGATATTTATCTTTCCAATATAATATTTTTTTTTTCCATTGAAAAATATTCTTATTAGAAAATTTTATTTTTAATTTATTTATTTTTTCAAAAAAAATTTTTAAATCTACAGACATTGATAAATCAATTTTAAATTTATTTTTAAATTTTGTTATTTCACTCTTATCAATATCAATCATTATTTTTTTTGCATTTCTAGCAAATGAAGATGGGGGTGTGCCAGTTGCTTTTGTATCCAATCTTGAGCCTAGACTAATTATTAAGTCTGAATTTTGAACAGCAAAATTTGAATATCTTTTACCATGAGTGCCCCAAGTTCCTAAATTATATAGATTATTTTTTTTATTAACAAAATGAGAAACTGCCCAGGTTTTTACATATGGAATGTTATATTTTTTAATAAATTTTTTACAATCTGAATAAGTATTTGATAAATGTATTCCCCATCCTAAAATTAATATTGGTCTTTTGGCATTTAAAATTAATTTTTTAAATTTTTCAATCTGATTTTTTGATATGATTTTTTTACTATTCTTAATTTTATATTTTTTTATTTTCTTATCATCGACGATCTCTCTTTGAAGGTTATCAGGAATATCTAAAAGAACTGGTCCTTTTCTTCCAGAATTAGCTAAATAATACGCTTTTTCTAATTCATATAAAATATCTGAAGATTTTTTTAGTTTTGTACAATATTTAGTTACACTTTTAAAAAGTGATACACAGTCAGTTTCTTGGAAACCAATTTGTCTTACTTTTAATTTTCCTTTAGATCTAAAAGTTGCAACTTGGCCAGTAATGTAAATTACTGGAACAGAGTCAAAATATGCACCACAAACTCCAGTTACTAAATTTGTTGCTCCAGGACCACTAGTTGATAGTGTGGCCCCAACATTTTGCGAAACCCTAGAATAAGCATCTGCTGCCATAGCGCAACTTTGTTCATGTAAAAGAGGTATAGTATTTATTTTATATTTTTTTGCTGAGTCAATTAAATGTAACGCTGCTCCTCCTGTAAAAACAAATACATGATTTATTTTTTTCTTTTTTAAAAATTTTGCAATTAAATCTGAAACTTTAATTTTCATCTTAAAAATTCATTTTTTAGGCTTATAAAAATACTACCCTCTCTATGAGTGTTAGGTAAATCTTCTAATTTTGTAACTTGTTTCCACCCTTTTTTTTGAGAATATATTTTTAAATTTAATTTTTTTTTTATTTTCCACATTAATTGTTTATTAAGATCAGTGGAAATTTCCATAATTATATCAGTTTCTCTAAAAGTTTTTTTGTTAAATCTTTTAATAATATCAATTTCAGAGCCTTCAGCATCTATTTTAATAAGATCAAATTTTTCATTTAAATTTTCTGCATCTATAGCTTTTACATTATAAACTTTTTGTTCCCCGTAACCTTTTTTTTTATCTTTTATATAACTACCAGTAGTGTTACCTAAAATTTTAGTAAATTTTACAGTTGAATTCTTATCAGAAACAGCAATCTTATTTGCGTTAATTGATTTAATTTTATTTTTTTTAAATATCTGTTTTGCTGTTTTAAAATGAAAATTATCAGGTTCATACATAGTCACATCAAATCCCATCTTTGTTAAAATTAAGGAATGTAATCCAATATTACCACCAATGTCACATACTTTTTTGTAATAATTTTTCATTTTATTATAAAAACAAAATATAATTATCTCATCTAAACCAAACAAATCTATTGAATTTCTATTACCAAAATTAATTAATGGAAATTTAAAGTCAAAATTAAATAAATTAATCTTTTGATTTTTAATAATTTTTTTTGCAAAATATAACTTTAATAATCTACCAAAAAATTCGTGAGTAGCACTTCCTGGATATTGAAAGTTTGTTTCTTTGAAAATAAAATTTATAAATTCATTTAAGTCAAAATTAATATCTGAACTAATTATATTATTAAAATCTCTTCTTAACTTATAAATATCATCATCAAATCTTAAAATATTTATGAAATTTTTATCTATATTATCATTTTGAAGACTGACATTTCTTCCATTAAAAAAATTAATATTACTTTTAATAATTAAATTTAACTTTTTTGAAAAATCTTTTGGTTTGAACTTATGTAGAAAACTTTTATCTTTATATTCTTTATTTTTGTTTTTATATTTTTTAGGATTTTTTTTTATAACATCATGAATTTTTGTATCTATAAACCCTGGGCCAACACAAGTAAATGAGGTATCCTTAATCTCTTTATTAAAAAGCTCACATAATTTAATTAATCCTATTTTAGCTAAATTATATGATGATAAATTTTCATTATCAGAATTAGTTGCACCCCCAGATGTAAAAATTACTTTTGATAAACTTTTATTTTTATAATTGAGTAAATTCTGTAATAAGTAAACTTGGCTTAAAAAATTTAACTTATAACTTTTTATCCATTCATTAATTTTAATTTTTTTAAAATTACCTACAGGCTCTAAATTTCCTGTTAAAAATATTAAATAATTCCAATTTTTTATATTTTTATTATATAAAAATTTTTTAATTGATAATTTATTTTCTAAATTTAAATAAATTTCTTTTACTTTTTTATTTTTAGTTTTAGATTTTGTTTTAAAATATGTGGAAACAATTTCAGCATTTGAATTTCTCAAAAGATTAATGTAAGATTTCCCTAGGTCACTTGAACCAGATATTATTAAATATTTCATATTCACTTATGGTATAAACCAAAAATAATCTCCAGTATATCCAGTTTCATCAAATAATTCTTTCCATTCCTTAACTGATAAAATTGTTTTTGCAGTCAGATTCCATTCAAACATTTTATTTTTTTCATCAGTATTATTGTAAGCATCAACGGTTATAAAAGAGTCTTTTTTTGAAACTCTTTGAATTTCTTTAAGAGCTTTTTTACAATCATCTAGATTTAAGTTATGGATTGTGTTTATTGAAATAACATAATCAAAGCTATCATTTTCATAAGGTAGATTTTTTGCATCAGCTACCTTTAAAAATTTTTTTACCTCTGGTTTTGAATTTTCTATTGCATAGTTCGATATATCAACTCCCTCAATATGAATTTCGGGGATTAAATTCTTAAAATCATAAACCATAAAACCTTTTGCGCACCCAACATCTAAAATTTTATCTTTTAAATTTACTTTCCAATGATCTTTAAAGTCTTCTACTACCTTTTTCCAAAATTTTTCATTGTAATTAAACCCACCATATCCATGCTGCCTACCTCCATCAAAAAAATCTTTACCAAATTGTCTTGCAATTTTGATATCAGTCTCAGATTTTTTTTGTGCTCTTAAGCTCGTATCTCTTTTTGTCTTTGGGTAATTTTTTAAAAGATCTATTTCTTTTTTCATAATTTAATATACCATTATCACACATGATTTCTTTTTTAATATGCGCTTTTAATGAAGAAGATAATATTGAAGACACTTATAAAACAATAATTGATTCTTTACAATCAGCAAAAATAAACAGCTATCAAATAGTTATTATAAATGATGGTAGTTCGGATCTAACTGAAGAAAAAATAAAAAAAATTGTGAATAATGATAATAACGTTATGTTTGAAACTAATAACGTAAATTTAGGATATGGAAATTCATTAATAAGGGGTTTGAAATTAATTAATAATGAAAAGTTTATGATTGTCCCTGGTGACAATGATTTATCTAAAAGTACAATATTATCAGGATTAAAAAATTTAAAACAAGCTGATATGGTCATGATGTTTCCAATTAATACTGATAATAGAAATAAAACTAGAAATATTGTTTCGATTTTATATAGATTAATTTTTTTAATTTTCTTTGATTGCAACGTAAATTATATAAATTCTCCATGTATTTATCCAACTAAAAAATTAAGGGATTTATATTTACATTCAAAAAGATTTAGTATTATTTCAGAGATAAATACTAAACTTTTAAGGTCAGATATTTCCTATTGTGAAGTACCAACTTTTTTTTCTGTTTCATTAAGAGAAAGAAAAACTGTAACTTTAAAAAATTTATATGACGTTATTTTATCTTTTTTAAAACTTTTTATTGAAATTAAAATCAAGAATAAATCTTTATATTTAAAAAAATCAAAGAGAATTAATATTTATTAATTCATCTTTATAAGTGACCTAAAAACTTTCCCTTTTTTAAAATCAACAATTGCCTTATTAATTTGTTTTAGAGAATATGTTCTATAAAGGCTTCTTAACTTTTTAATATTTGTTTTTTTTATAATTTTCGCATACGTATCCAGATTTTTTTCCAAAGAAACATCCATACCTGAATAACCAAAAATTTTTTTTCCAAAAATCAAATCATATGGATTAATTTGTATTTTATCTCCTTTTTTAGCATTACCAGCAAGTACACATATACCATCATTAGGTAAGTTCTTTATTGCATAATTCATTACTTCTTGGTTTCCTGATATTTCGATATTAACTTTAGTTTTTAAAATTTTTTTATTATCAATTTTTAATTTATTAATATCTTTGATGAAATAAACATCATCACAATCAAATTTTTTTGCATGTTTTAAATTTGTTAGATTTTTATCTACAACATAAATATTTTTAAAACCTAGCGCTTTCAAAGCTATTAGGCACATCATACCAACACCTCCACAACCATAAATTCCAATAAAACTTTGTTTATTTAATTTTTTTAAAAATTTAAATACAATCCCAAAACCAGTTGGAATAGCACAACCTAATAGCGCTGCAATATCCATTGGAATACCATGAGGAATTTTATACACTCTATTTTGTCCAATTATTGTATGTTTTGAAAAAGTACTAATTTGTCCTGAATTTACAATTTTATCATTTTTATCTTTATAGGGTAAATTTTTTGTTTCAGAATTATTTTTCTTTATCCATGATAAAAAAACTTTATCCTTAGGTTTAAATTTTTTTACTTTTTTTCCTACACTTATTATTTTACCACTAGCTTCATGTCCTAGAACGTGG
>MDTB01151295.1_pt1 | contig 12450 bp, 8 predicted proteins | sample 811161 | NCBI WGS metagenome assembly MDTB01 (sample SAMN05326650, study PRJNA326480) | marine metagenome | isolation source: seawater | place: Mediterranean Sea | collected 2009 | reverse complement strand
TGTCTCTTATTTGGAAAAATCTTTCATCTCCTCCTAAATCACCATTTAAAGGAATGACCTTCACGGATGCCTTAAGGGGTTCCCTCAAAATTGATGGTTCTAAATGGGATGAACTCCCATTTGTGGAGAAAAAAGCCCTTCATTTTCAATCTCCTTCGAAAATCGCTCAAAATTCATGATTGAAATTGAAGTAATCCAATTGGTCGTATTGAAGGTAATTTTCGCCTTCCTGATGGTCGGTGCAGTTATGACTATGGCTGGATATTCAGTATTGGCGGAGAGAAAAGTGAGTGCATGGATGCAGGGTAGAGTGGGACCCAACCGTACGGTACTCCCTCTCATCGGTCGTATCCCGATCATTGGATCTTTTCTGAAGGGCTTGGGTATATTCCAGCCTCTTGCCGACGGCCTTAAATTTCTTTTCAAAGAAGAAATCGTTCCTGGTCATGTTAACAAATTTTATTATTATTTAGCTCCAATAGTCGCATTAGTTCCAGCCTTAACGACTATGACGGTTTTACCTTTTGGTGAGTTCACCAACTCGGAAGGTAGTGTATTACCCCTGATTCTTGCTGACCTTGATATAGGGATTCTTTTTGTTTTAGCTGTCTCTTCGTTAGGAGTTTACGGCATTGTCCTAGCTGGTTGGTCATCAAACAGTAAGTACCCATTTCTAGGGGGGATTCGATCTTCTGCCCAAATGATCTCTTACGAATTAGCTATGGGGCTTTCTTTACTGCCAGTTTTTTTATGGGTTAGCGAGCCAGGTGCAACCGCCTCAAGTCTTAGCTTAGTTGAAATAGTCCGATCGCAGCATGCATCGAGCTGGTTGCTGATTATCCAACCTGTCTCTGCACTTATTTTTCTGATCGCGCTTTTTGCTGAGACCAATCGTTTACCTTTTGACATGCCCGAGTCGGAAACTGATCTTGTGGGCGGGTTCCATACGGAATATGGGAGTTTCAAGTTTGGTATATTTTTCGTGGCCGAATATGCTCATATTGTCATCGGCTCAGCTATTTTCACTCTTCTTTTTCTTGGCGGCTGGAATTTTCTGCCATGGGTTGAGAATCCTTGGCCCGCCACATGGATTGGGACACTTTTGGGAACTGGATGGTTTCTAACTAAAACCATCGGTCTCATATTCTTTTTCATTTGGGTTCGCTGGACCTTGCCGAGGTTTCGCTACGACCAAGTGATGGACCTTGGTTGGACGAAGCTGTTACCTTTGGCTTTGGCTAATCTAATTTTTTATGTTCTAGTCGTTACATGGCTTGATCAATCAAACCTAAATTTACCTTAATCTGACATGGCCAAAACAGTTGTTTTAGAACGAAAACCGTTATCTCTTTCGGAACGCACATACTTACCGCAAATTGCTACTGGTTTAAAAACCACCTTTAGCAATATGTTTAAACCTAAAGTGACCTTACAATATCCTGATGAAAAGCCGAGAATCCCACAAAATTATCGTGGAGTTCCCACTTTGGTAAAGGACCCTAATGGTCGAGAAAAGTGTGTTTCCTGTCAGCTTTGCGAATTTGTATGTCCTCCTAAAGCCATCCGGATTACCCCGGGATCTGTGCCTGAGGGGGATGAAACTCGTGAACATGTGGAAAAAGCTCCCGAAGAATTTGAAATCAATATGTTGCGTTGTATCTACTGTGGTTATTGTCAGGAAGTTTGCCCTGAAGAAGCCATTTTTCTGCAAGACGAGTATTCTTCATCCGGTTACACGCGGGAAGAGATGGTCAATAATAAGGAAAAACTTTATGAATTAGGTGGCACACTTCCCGATCCGCATTACAAGTGGGACAAAAAAAAGGATGCGGAGAAGGCAGGCAACTCTCACTAAAAGTCTTTTTTGGTTGAGGAATTGCCCTGAATTTACTCTATAGATGTGAGTGAACATTCTGTCTTCTTTATCCAAAATCTTTAACTAGTGAACATTGTCGATATTCTCTTTTATCTTTTTGCGACTTTGTCGCTGGGTGGCGGGCTATTAATGGTATGTTCCAAACATCCTGTGTCGGCTGCCATGTTTATGATTATCTCTCTGGTTGGCGTAGCTGCCCTTTTCGTATTGCTTGAGGCGTTCTTCTTGGCAGTGCTTCAGATTCTGGTTTACGCGGGTGCAGTCATGGTTCTTTTTCTGTTTATTATTATGTTGTTAGATGTTGGACCTGAAGGAGGAAAAGCTTCCAAGATTAAATTAATTTCAGGCTTAGCCGGTGCTTTCTCTATCTCGTTATTAGTGGTTGTTTTTTTGATGATGGTACAAAGCTCCGGATGGTTAGGAGAAGCATCCAGTTGGGCTCCAGTTGTTTCCACTGCTGAACTCACAACTGGTGATAATTTATCCTTTTCAACTTCCGTTAAAAGTTTTGGATACGGCTTGATGACTAAATACATGCTACCCCTGCAAGTTTCTGGCTTCCTGCTTCTTGCTGCAATGGTGGGGGTCATTGTCCTGAGTAAGAAAGGTGAGGAGGGCACCAGTTAGCTATGGAATCGGTTACTCCTTCACATTATCTTATCCTTGCACTTTGTCTTTTCTCCATTGGTTTTTTTGGAGTACTTTTAAGGAGAAACCTTTTACTTCTTCTCATGTCCCTCGAATTAATGCTCAACGGCATTAATTTAGCACTGGTGACTTTTTCCCGTACCTCCTTAAACCTAGATGGCAGTATTTTTGTTTTTTTTATTATGACAGTTGCGGCCTCCGAAGTTGCAGTTGGATTGGCACTTCTTGTTGCCTTATACAAAAAGCGTCGAAGTGTTTTTTCTGAGGATATGAATTTAGTAAGCAACTAATCTTTGTTAAATGATACAAGTTGCACTTAGCCTTTTGCTTTTACCACTTCTCTCTGCAGCGGTAACTCTACTTTTCTTGAGAAAGCATGGAAACATTGCTGCTTTATTGTCCGTAGCCTCGGCCGGAGGAATACTTGTTTTTGCCTCTTTTTTAATTTTTAGCGAAAGTGAAGGTTATATTTTTGCATGGAACACTCCTTGGTTTGAATTATCGAACTGGCAATTAAGTTTTGGCTTCCTCGTAGATAGTCCAGCGAAAACCCTCCTGTTTGTTGTCTCATTTGTTGGTTTTTTAATCCACATCTTCAGTCTCGGATATATGGGAGACGATCAAGCGAAAGCACGATATTTTGGAGGCCTATCAATTTTTATGTTTTCCATGTTGGGGATCACTCTTTCCGACAATTTGGTGATGATATTTGTCTTTTGGGAGTTGGTTGGTTTCAGTTCCTATCTATTGATCGCTCATTATTTTAATACCGAAGAGGCGGCTGAGGCTTCCAAGAAAGCTTTTATTGTTAATCGGGTAGGGGACTTTGGATTTCTCTTAGGAATCATTATCACCTACTGGACATACGGGACGGTCAACCTGCAAGAATTATCTGTGACCGCAAATTTAGACCCGAGTCTTACTTCAACTGCTCTTTGTCTTTTATTAGCCTGTGGGTTTATCGGAAAGTCTGCCCAGTTTCCTTTGCATGTCTGGCTTCCTGATGCCATGGCTGGACCGACTCCGGTATCAGCCCTTATCCATGCAGCAACTATGGTTGCAGCAGGTATTTTTCTCCTGATTAGAATTGATTTTCTTTTCACCGCAGAAGCTTTGAAGCTTATTGGCTTGATGGGTGCAATCATGGGCCTTTATGCAGGCTTTTGTGCTCTAACCCAACGAGATATTAAGAAAGTATTAGCTTATTCCACTCTTTCTCAACTTGGATACATGGCGGCGGCCTTTGGTCTGGGACTTCCTGGAATTGCGCTTTTTCATCTCATGACCCATGCCTTCTTTAAGGCTTTGATGTTTTTAGGATCAGGATCCGTTATTCATGCCTGCCATCATGAGCAAGACTTATTTAACTATGGTGGATTGAGAAAAAAGATGCCTATCACTGCTTACACCTTTTTGATTGGGGTCCTCGCCATTTCAGGCGTTCATTTCCTTTCCGGGTATTTTTCTAAAGATGCAATTCTTTTGGGTGCATATAATTTAGATTTTGTCATCTTTGTAATTCTGTACTTTGGGGCGATTCTTACCTCTATTTATATGTTTAGGCTCTATTTCCTTACCTTTTGTGGTAAAGCCCGCTCTAAAAACTCTGCTAACGCCAACGAGTCTTCAATCTTTATGACTGGCCCGCTTCTTGTACTCGGTGTTCTTTCTGTCTTTGGGGGTTTTCACTCCCTTTACCCTGGACAAATTGTGGAGTTTTTGCTTCCGGATATTTTGCGGGTGGGGGAAATGCATCATCATATATGGATGAATGTTTTGGGGCTGTTTGCATGGTTTGGCGGTTTACTTATCGCGTGGAAGTTCTATGGATCTCAGACTTCAGATTCAGATCCTCTTGCTGAAAGTGCACCGGGTCTGTTTCAACTTTCGCAAAGCAAGATGTTTTTTGATGAAGTTTATTCTTTTTATGTAAAACGCATACAGGATCCATTCTTTCGTTTCCTCGAAGTGATGGAACTGCTTTTTATATCCGGTTTGATGGTCAGAGGCTCTGCTGGAATCGCTGCCTTATTCGCCCTACTGGGTAAGTCTTTCTATTCGGGAAAGATACACAGTTATTCATTTTGGTTTGTCTTAGGAACATTGGGCTTCCTTGCTTATGCCATTTTTAGCGGAGGTAGCAGTTAGAAGATGGACTTTCACCAACTCCTACTTCTTAGTGCAATTGCCGTACCCATGGTCACGGCAATTATTATCCTCTTTTTCTTTCTATCTGATCCAACGAAAGCAAAGCAGCTTGCGTATTTTGGCTTCGGGTTTCCCTGCCTTGCAGGAATTGTTCTATTCATTAACATCGATCCGTACATTGCTGGGTACTCCTTTGAAATTTTGTATGAACGCATGGGATTACAGTCATTGGGAATTACTTTTCACCTTGGACTCAATGGAGTCTCTTCGCCTCTCTTTGCGATGGCAGGAATTGTGGGGATGTCGGCTTTCTTAGTTGCGATTAATTCTAGTGCTGACCGGATGCCTTTGTACCTTGCATTGCTGGCTTTTATGCAATCCGGACTGATGGGATTATTTGCAAGTGTAGACATCTTTTTTTATTATCTGTTCCACGAGTTCGCTCTGATCCCCACTTTTTTAATGATTGGACTTTGGGGAGGTCGTGACCGTCGTTCTATTGCTCTTGAAATAACCATATATTTGACCCTGGGAGCACTTATTTCCCTTGGAGGATTGGTTGCTTTGAATGTAATGCTGGATGCTCCCAAGTTTGACTTTCCAACTTTAACTGCAGCATTATTAGAGGAGGGCTTAGGAAATGGTACGCAAAAGAAAATCTTTGGTCTGCTTTTATTTGGCTTTGGAATTTTGGTTGCCCTATTTCCATTTCACACTTGGGCCCCTCGCGGGTATGAATCTGCTCCGACTTCTGTCTCGATGCTTCACGCGGGAGTCCTCAAAAAGTTTGGGCTCTATGGACTGGTGCAATTGGCTCTGCCGTTGTTACCTGCTGGTGGGATTTCATGGGGACCTTATCTTCTTTGGTTGGCCCTTGGAAATATCTTGATAGTCGGAGCCATTACAGTGGCTCAAAATAATTTAAAATCCATGATTGGAAATGGATCTGTTATGCACATGGGCTATTGTTTTCTGGGCTTAGGCGTATGTTCCTCGTTGGGAGCGAGTGCCACCGTTATGCTTATGTGTGCTCATGGATTGTCTGTCTCTTTGATGTTTTTACTTGCCAATTGTATTCAGAAAAGGAGTGGAACTCTTGAAATGAATGAGATGGGTGGTCTTGGGAGTCAAACTCCGTTGCTTGCCTGTTTTTTTGCTGCCGCAACCTTTGCCACAATCGGATTACCTGGATTTGGAAACTTTTGGGGTGAATTTGCTATTTTCCTATCCTTGGGAGAATATTCTGAAAATCGATTGGTTTTAGCACTTGCTGCCCTAGGAATCATAATCTCGGCGATCTTTGGTTTGCGGGCAATGGCTCGTATTTTCTTTGGTCAGAAATCTGAAGAACTCAATGAATTCGAGAAAGAGAGTGAAATTTCTGATCTAAAATTAAAGGAGATTCTTCCAGCTTCTTTAATACTTCTTCCCTTACTTCTTATTGGATTATGGCCGAAGGGAATTTCTGAAGGAATTGATGTAAATATTAGTTCTAGGTATGAAATTTTCGAAAAAGGAGATCGGAATCTCGGGTTACCTTCATGCTGTCCCGTCGATCTAACGGTTGATGGCAGAATTCTCCCCGGTTCAGAAAAAACTGCAGGTTTGGAGGATAGTGAGTAATGGAAGCCTTCTTGAAATTTTCTTCTGATAATCTTTGGTTCGAAATCTGGCCCGAGATGACTCTTGTTCTTGGTGCAGTTTTGATCCTGTTGCTTGACCTTTTTTCTTCTAAGGAAAAGACATATGGTAATCGCTCTGGCATTATTGCTGTCTTCTTCCAGATGTCTCTTTTAGTCTATTTTCTTTTCGATTATCTGTTCCTTAATCATACCTTTGAGCGTTCAAGTTTTTCCGGTATGTTAAGGCATGGTTTTCAAGGAGATTTGATGAGAACCTTTTTTCTTCTCTCTTCGATTTGTGTTTCTATCCTAGGCAACCGCTTTCTTCGCCTTAATCAGCTACGCACTGGTGAATTTCACCATTTAACTATGCTAGCAACCGCAGGTTTAATGTTACTTTGCCAAAGCAGTAATTTTATACTGCTTTTTGTTGCATTAGAAACGGTGGCAATTGCATTTTATCCTTTGGTCGCCTTTAACCGGTCTTCCCCGAAGTCCCTCGAGGCTGGTATTAAATATCTTATTTTTGGTGCATTAAGTTCTGCCCTTCTTTTGCTGGGTATTGTTTTGATATATGGAGTCGGGTCTAATCCTGCTGCTTGGGGAGCAATTTCCCCTGTTAATACAGGTGTGGATTTTCTGTCTTTTGATTTCGTGGGAGATTTACTGGAAATAAACCAAGATAATCTTTTGTTGCGGGGTGGGGTAGTCTTGGTCTTGTCTGGTCTGGCTTTCAAAATTGGAGCAGCCCCTTTCCAAATATGGGTTCCAGATGTATACCATGGATCACCTATTCCGATTACTGCTTTTCTTGCTGTTTCTTCTAAAGCGGCGGGTTTTTTCCTCTTACTCAATCTTGTCAATGGTCCCTTTGGAGCAATGAGTGATTTCCTGCTACCTCTTCTAGGTTTTGTGGCTACTTTTACCATCCTATTCGGTAACTTGGCCGCTTGCGCTCAGCGAAAATTAAAAAGAATGCTCGGACTTTCTGGCGTTGCCCATGCGGGATATTTACTCGTGGCGGTTATGGCTTCCATGCATTTTGCTGGAGACAGCGACCGTGCGGTGTGGGTTGTTTTCTTCTATCTATTTGTTTATCTTTTTGCATCTTTTCTGGTTTTTGGAGTGATGGGGCTGGCCAATCTTAAAGATGATTCGGATCATGAAATCGAGCATTACGAAGGTCTTCTCCGCAAGCATCCATGGGCGGCTATCTCTTTAGTGGTAGGGATTGCTTCCCTTGCTGGCATTCCACCTTTTGGCGGCTTTATTGCAAAACTTATGCTTTTCAATGTGGCATTTGAGGCAAAGTTGTACACCTCACTTGTTGCAATGGTGATAGGCGTGGTTGTATCTATATATTATTATTTTGGGTGGGTTCGTGAGATTTGTTTCGAACCCAGACCCCGTTTTGACGATGATACGAATCAGGAAGACCCTTGGACCAAGATGAGCCAAATAGGACTTCTCAAATGGACCGTGTTACTTTTTGCTTTTGTTTCCTTTATTTTGGGTCTATGGCAAGGGCCTTTCGGCGATGCCTTCTAGGATTGCCTTTATTGCAGTAATCAGTTTTAATTATTTTTTATGCCCGAGTGGCGGAATTGGTAGACGCGCTAGATTTAGGATCTAGTATCTTAACGGTGTGGGGGTTCGACTCCCCCCTTGGGCACCACATTATCTTTTAAAATCCATCCACACTGGACGGTGCATCATTCATTTGCTCTTCGCGAATATTTTTTTTCATCAGGTGATCGAAACTTGTTGAAAAAATCATAACCGTATTGGTACCCATTTTCTTAGCTCTCAATACTTGGTCGTTTCTTTGGAAATCAAATCCAAAAGTTGAAAATTGACCAGGTTCTAAATCATTTTCGCTTTTTTTTTCCCAAAACGAATTTCCACTTTGCAGATTTAATAATTGAATAAACTCGAATTCAGTAATCCTATCACTCCGTTTGTATAATTCTATAACAGACTTTCCTTGTACAAATAAAATGTGAAGGTTCCAACCTTCCAGCATACCAGAAGCTCTTACATCTTTTGAAAGTGGCTTTTTTCCGTCAATTGTTTTGTAGTAAATTCGTAAATCAGCTTTTTCAGGAAAGTATTCCTCAAATTTGCTGTATGGCATACCTCTTTTTCTATTTAATAAAATTTTGTCTTCTCGGTATTGATAGCCTCCCGATTTTAAGAGCCTTTTTTCTATGGTGAGACGCGTTTCACCTATTCTTGCTTCTAAGAAAAAAGTAGCAGCAAAATTAAAAACTAAAGGTAGTAATAAATAAGATTTCATGGCAGATATTTAATTTATGATCTTTAAAGACCCATTTACTTGTAGGTTTTTTTTGAGTCTTAATTCAAGTCTTGCTTTTACCTCATTGCTTCTCATCATGAAATCATGAATTTTTCATGCCTTTCCGTAATTAGACAAGGCTGGTTAGGATTCCCTCTTTTTTTGGTGGGTATTGTTTCCCTTGCCTTCAGTCAACTTGCCCAAACAGCGGATAACGCCAGGATCACAGCCGAAGAGTTAGTTCCCCTCATCAACTCCAAGCTAGCTGTTCAAAATAAACTGATAGTGGAACTTGAAGCTCAACTTGCTGACGATCCTACATCTTTTGGTAAAAATAGGGTACTTTCTAACTTGGAATCTGTATCAAACCAAGATGCGAACGCCCAAGTTGAAGTAGATAGGCTTAAATCAAATCTGCAGGGAGTTGAAGATGCATGGGGAGTGCGAAAAAATGAACTTTCTGGATCTATTCGTGAAACGGCTAAACGAGTTGCGGACTCACAAAATATCCTTGCTGATTTAAAAGAGAACTTTGCCGGTAGAATTACAGAAGCTCAGCCAGCATTAGAGGTCCTTAACGAGACCGTCGAGCGTACGGAGAGTGAGTCGAATGCCTTGAGGAAATTAATGGACGCCGCCCGTAATGATGCAAATTTCGGTATGCAATCGCTGATCAAAGAGAGTGAAGATTTTATTTCACGTTCTGCTCCCAAGCCCCCATCCGTTGAAAATACCAGGCCAAAAACTTCAATTGGAAGAAATGTGGCCACAGTTATTGGTTCAACCGAAGCAATGCCCCTTTCCTCTACTGACCGTTTTCGTCCTTCCATTTCGGCAGGCTCTGATATTTTAACAAAGCCTATTCCTTCCAGTGGTAGTGGCATAGCTGGATCAAAGATTAGTAAGCTTGAATCAGAGCTTGCTGCATCTAAAAATATTCAAACCGAATTATCTGAGGACACAGCTCAAATGCAGATTGAATTGAGGAGAGCATACCGGGATATTGTTTCTTTGAAATCAAACCTGGAAGAGTCTGAACAAATGGTTACTGCCTTGGAGCGATCGAAAAATGCATTATCCAGTGGGTCTTTGAGTGGGCAGGGCGTATCAGCAAAATCGATCAGTGACCAAATTAACCGATTGGAAAGAGAACTTGATAACGCCCGCTCTGATTTGCGGCAATCGAGGCAATCTTTGTTGATGGAGCAAGAACGCTCTAATTCTTACATCCGCTCGATCACAACCGAATTGGAAAGAACTCGCAGAGAACTTGACTTAGCGAGGTCGACTGTGGCCAATGCCGGAGTTGACTCGGCAAGATTAATGGCCTTGGAACGCGAACTTTCGCAGACCAAGAATGCTCTACGAATGGCTCAGTCTGCACCCGTAGAGGCGTCTTCCCGTGATTTCCTGGATCTACAGGATGAGCTGAGGAAAGCTCTTGGCGAAATTGCTCGTATGCAAGTTGAGCTTGGAGAGAAGAAAGATTTAGAAAATCAATTACTTCAGCTTAGAAGCTCGTTGGAAGATGTGGCAGATTCCCCAACGAGATCTGCAAGTCCTGCATATGTGAATAAGTTGCTACTCGACTTAAATGCTGCCAAGAAAGAGGTGCTAAAGGCTAAAGAGGAAAACCGAATGGAGAGGAATTCCCTAGCGGAGAAAGTTCAGGAATTAGAGGATCAATTGAAATCCTCAAATATAGAACTGGTAAAGACAAAAGGTCAGTTTGACGAGACCAAGATGCAAATGGCCAAGAGAGAGTTTGATTTTGCCAATACAATCCAATCTCTTGAGGAGGATGCCCAGATGGCCCAAGAGGCACTGAGAGAAGCATCTCTTGGCAAACTTCCCGCGATCCCTTTTGTGAATGAAATGGAGCAAAATCTGGAGGATTCCGAAAATCGAATTCAGGAACTTTCCCAACGTTTTGAAATGGAGCAGACCCGAGCTTCCGAAGTTATTGATGGACTGAAGGTAGAGTTGGATAATGCTGTTCTGAGGCAAAAAAGAGCAATTGAGCAATTATCGAGAAGAGAACTTGAGCTTAAGGGAAAAGATGAAGAACTTAATCTAGTTCTAGACGAGAAACAAAAACTCAAGGAAGAACTTGAGGTCGTGAAAGTCATTGCAGGTCAATTACAGGATCTTAATCAGGTGCTTGACGAAACGAAAGATGCTCAGAATAAGAACAATATAAACTCTGATGAAGTTGTTTTATCATTACGAGATGAATTAAATAAGGCAAAGGTCGAACTTGTATTCGAACGGGAGGAAAATGATAAGATGAAAGCGGAATCTGCTTTGCAAATTGCCGCCTTAGAGGAACAACTTGTTGAGACTCATAATAAACTGCTTTCTGAACAAGAAAATTTAGTCAATCAAACAGATGAATCGCAGGACTTAGTTTTGGATTTGAAATCTGAACTTGATAAAGCCCGAGAAGAGATTGCACGAATGAAAACTGCAGGGTTAGGAGATTCTGTTGAGACGAGGCAGGCAGTCTCTCAATTGCAGGAAGCACTAGGCACCATTCGAATCCTAAAAGAAAGCCTCGAGGAGGCTGAATCTTACAATGTGGAAGTTGATAATTTGAAAGCTGAACTGGCTGATGCAATGACTACCCAAATTAATACAATTCAGTCGACTGAAGCAGAAAAAGGAAAGCTCATCGGTCAAATTTCAGACCTTGAAGCTGAGCTTATGATCATGCGTAACGAGGGAAAAGGTGCCTCTTTGGAAACCAAAAAAATGGTTGCCCAACTGAACCGTGATTTGGAGTCTTCCCAAAAAGAAATATCTAAATTACAGAGTAGAGTGGAAAATTCGGACGATTCAAGTATCACTGCTGTTGTCGCAGTGGAAGAAGAATTACTTGAGGCAAATGCACAAAATGCAGACCTGCGTGCACAGCTTGAATCGATGCAGGATGAAAAGACCAGAACCATTGATTTATTGGAGAAAGAATTAGCATCTGCTGTTACCAAGTTGGATTCTTTGGAGCAGGGTGGGTCCAGTGATCTTGATGAGTTACGCAAGGCAAATAGCGAATTGATAGCCAAGTTAAAGGATTCTGAGGAAAAGAATTTTAAAGAACTTACTTTAGTCGAGACTGAATTGGCCATTGCCCTTGAGGAAAAAGATAAAATTACAAGTGAAGCTCAGGAGTTGGCAGCAAGGTTGGAAAACTTAGAGGATGGTGATCTTGCAGTAGATCTTGGAAAAGCGGATGATGCGAATGATCAAGGCAATCAACAAAAAATAATATCTTTGCAGGATAAGTTAACTCAGTCTTTGGAAAAATTAGCTGAACTTGAAGGTAAATTAATTGGTGACCAGTCAAATGATGGTTTATTAAACGAAGAAGCTATGCTTAAACTTGAGTCACAATTGGCTTTGTCAGAAGATACTGTTGCAGAACTGCAAGATCAATTAGCTATTGAAAAAAGCGAAAGATCTAAACTCTTGGCTGACTTCAAAACAGCAGGTGAAAAAATAGCTAATCTTGAATCGTCTAAAGTGATTACTTCTCCTCCGAGCGAGGCACCTAGCCCAATGCCGAATTCTTTAAAACTGTTAGAGGAACAGTTAGTCTCTTCACAACTTGAAGTTGAATCATTAAGGCAACAGAATGAGTTAGAGGAACAGGGTAGGGTTGCTCTTGAGCAAAGACTAGAAAAAGCAATTGCCTTGATCTCAAAATCTAACCTGTCTCCAAATAAAGGGAATACTGATTTAGCTGGCGATGTAGAGAATTTAAGAAGTGATATAATAAATAAGGATAACAATATTGCCGCACTTAAAGAACAACTTGGTAAAGCCATCGAAGAATTAGCTTTAAAGGAATCTGAATTAGAAAT
>MDTB01095216.1_pt1 | contig 12450 bp, 10 predicted proteins | sample 811161 | NCBI WGS metagenome assembly MDTB01 (sample SAMN05326650, study PRJNA326480) | marine metagenome | isolation source: seawater | place: Mediterranean Sea | collected 2009 | reverse complement strand
GTAGTGGGGGCAGGATTCGAACCTACGACCTTTGGGTTATGAGCCCAACGAGCTACCAGACTGCTCCACCCCACACTGTATATGGAGTCTATAATCTATGTATAGAATTTTCAAGTACTAAAAAGATTTGACATACTGACAGTACTTATTTCATTAATCACGCCTGGAAATAGTCCAAGGTAGATTAAAAAAAAGACGAGTAGCGCACTAAACATATGACTTGAACTTAGCGATATTGAATCTGTATAGTTATCAAAATAGATTACTTTAATTACTCTCAGATAATAATAAGACCCAATAACTGTCATAACAACAGCAAAGATACTCAGAGCAATATGATTTCCTTGTACTAGCGATTGTATGACCAACAACTTTGCATGGAATCCTAAAAATGGCGGAATTCCAATATAAGAGAGCATTATAGCCAAGAGCATAAAAGCTGCCAGAGGGTTATATTTAGCCAAACCACTTAGATCACTAATTTCTTCAATACCTTTTCCATTTGATAATAATTGTGAAAGCAAACCAAAAGCAAGAATAGTTGTAATAACATATGTTAACGTATAGAACATAGCAGCAATAAATGAATTTATGGAGCCAATTGAAAGCGCTAAAAGAATAAAACCTATGTTTGCTATTGTAGAGTATGCAAGCATTCTTTTTATGTTGATTTGTGCTATTGCTGTAATATTACCTATGATGATGGATAAGATTGCTAAGATTTGTAAAATATCTGACCAAAAAATTATTAAATCAGAAAATACTAGACCTAGTAATTTGACTAATATTATGAACACAGCAATTTTTGGTACAGTGCTGAGTAATAATGTTGTGGTGATAAGAGAACCATGATATACATCGGGGATCCACATATGAAATGGAGCTGCTCCAAATTTAAATGCTAAACTTATAAAAATAAATGTTAACGAGAACACTAGCCCTATTACTCTAATATCTTCATCAATATCTGATAAGTTGAGTACACTTATCTCCTGAAATATTTCGTTATAAAATAGACTGCCCGTCAGACCATAAATCAGAGATATACCAAATAATAAAAATCCTGAGGACATTGCGCCTAGAATATAATATTTTACTGCTGCTTCTGACGAGTTTAAAGATTTTTTATTAAAAGCTATAACAGAATATAGAGATAATGAAAGCAGTTCTATACCCAAATATAACAATAATAAATGATTAGCAGAAATCATGATCATCATACCTAGAGTACCAAATATACTAATTATGAAATATTCAGTTTGATATAGGTCAAAATTTCTGAGAAATTTATAAGTATATTGAAAAATTATTACTAATGAAGCTAATATAAAAATTTTGAAAAGATTTGAAAATATATTTGTATCATATAGTGTAGATGTATTAGATGATAAAAAAGTTATATCTGTATAAATTAAATAAATTAATGAAAATAATAGTAATTGAATTAAATAATATGATACATATTTTAACCTTGATGATAAAAATAAATCAATGATAATGATAAACGAGATAAAACTTGTTAGGATTATTTCTGGTAATATGTATAGATAATTTATCATTTATTATTTCCCAGAAATTATTCTAATCATATTTAAAGACGATTGTTCACTTATATCTAACAACAATCCAGGCTTCAGACCTAAAATAATTATGAGCAAAGTGAGTATGAATAGTGGCCAGAACTCATATATATTCATCAACCTCATCGAGCTTACATTATTGCCTGACATGTCACCAAATAAAACTCGCTTTCCTAACCACAAAGAGTAAGTTGCGGCAAGAACTAATGTAAACGAAGCTAAGATTGCATAGGAGAAGTTTACATTCGCAGAAGATATTAAGACCATAAATTCTCCAACAAACCCTGAAGTACCAGGTAGTCCAGAGTTAGATAGCAGGAAGAACATCATAAGAGCAGAAAATACCGGCATAACTTGAACAATGCCGGACTGTTCATTGATAATACGAGATTTGGTGCGAGTATAGATAATGCCTATGCACATAAATAAGCCAGCAGAAATTAATCCATGTGATAACATCTGCATAATAGCGCCTTGCAGACCTATATGACTCATAGCATTGAATGTATTATTCTGATCTAGACTGTTAAATACTAGGAAGATACCTAATGTTACAAAACCCATATGTGCAATAGATGAATATGCTATTAGCTTTTTCATATCTTGTTGAGCAATAGCGACAAAACTAATATATATAATAGCTATTAGGGACAAAGGTATTATGAATGAATTTAAATATAAACCTGCATCAGGTGTGATGGGTAACAAAAATCTAATCATACCATACCCGCCAACTTTTAATAATATTGCTGCAAGTATTACTGAACCTGAAGATGGTGCTTCTACATGAGCATCTGGTAACCAAGTATGTATTGGCCACATTGGTATCTTAATACCAAATGCAATCAAAAATGCTATAAATATCAATATCTGTATATCAAGGTTTATACCAAGATTATAAAAATCTAAGATATAAAAACTATCTGCTTTAAAAGATAAATATAAAATAGCAACTAACATCAAAACTGAACCAAATAATGTGTATATGAAGAATTTTAACGTTGCATAAACTCTATTAGGTCCTCCCCATATTCCTATAATGAGAAACAAAGGTATTAGCATTGCTTCAAAGAATATATAGAACAGTATGCTGTCGAATGCACAAAAAACACCCAAGAGTAAGCCCTCTAAAAATAGAAACAAAGCATTATACTTATTATCCTGAGGCCTGTCTTCCGAATAATTATATAAAATTGTTAGGAAAGTTATTGATGTTGTTAAAAGAATAAAAACCAAAGAGAATCCATCAACTGCTAGGTGATAATTAATATCTAGGTTCTTAATCCAAACATACTTTTCAACATACTGAAGTAAATATTGTGAAGAATCAAAGTTGACAAAAAGTATTATAGAGAGAACTAGAACAAATAATGACAAAAAAAGAGAGACCGGTTTTGTGAAACTTTTTTTATTAGGTAACATTAACATGACCAAGCCTCCTATTATAGGCATCCAAATAATAATTGAGAGTATTGGCATATTAGAAATCATAAAAAATTATTAAAAAAAACAATAATCCAATTATCATAGTAAATGCATAATGATAAATATATCCAGTTTGTAAAAGTCTTATTTTTGAGGAAAGTGATGATACTATATTTGCACTACCATTTATTAACATGTTATCAATAACTTTAACATCTGATTTTTTCCATAAAAAATTAGATATATTTTGTATAAACCTTGGTACAAAAAAATTAGATAATTTATTAAAACCATATTCGTTAAGTAATATATTTCTCACTAATGATAATTTGATAAAAATATTATCAAATATCTTGCTTTTGCTATAATACAAAATATAAGACAAAAATAAGCCAATCAGCAAAGCAAAAAAACTCAAACTTTTAAAGGAATGCAAAAAAAATAGCCCAGAATTAACAATATATTCTTGATAAAAAGAACTTATGGTACTTGAATCTGTGATTGAGCCCAAAAAGAAATTACTGAAAACCAAAGTATCAAATATTGACCAGCCAATAATAGCACTAGGTATTGCTAGAATAACTAGAGAGCTAAGTAAAGTTTTATTATGCTCTAGCCTATCCTGACTTTTAATATTGAGTTTGTTGTCTCCAAAAAATACTTTAAAAAATATTTTACATGTATATAAAGTTGTTACGATTATACTTCCAACAAGCATATAATAGACTAGATTATTATCGTTATACTTAAAAATATCTATTATTAAATCTTTTGAAAAGAAACCAGACATACCTGGAAAACCAATTAATGATAGTCCAGCTATTGTAAAAGTAATGAAAGTTATAGGCATTGACTGTCTAAGTCCTCCCATTTTATTGATGTTTTGCTCATGATGGCATTTTAAAATGATTGAACCTGCGCATAAGAATAATAGCGCCTTAAAAAAAGCATGTGTCAATAAGTGAAAAATAGCAAAGGAATAAAATGACGCACCAAGCGCAACTGTCATATATCCAAGCTGAGATATTGTTGAGTATGCAATAATCCTTTTAATATCATCTTGAACCAGAGCAACTATTCCCATAAAAAATGCAGTCAGTAAACCCATTGCAAGAATAATATCTAGAACATATAAAGATAGATCATACAATGGCGATAGTCTTGCAACCATAAATATACCAGCAGTAACCATTGTTGCAGCATGAATTAGCGCAGATATAGGTGTTGGGCCTTCCATTGAATCAGGCAACCAAAAGTGCAACGGCACTTGTGCAGACTTAGCTGCAGCACCTATAAATAACAGCATTGCTATTAGTGGTATTAAATCAATTTGAAAATAAAAAAAAGAGATAACTTGATTATCAAGCTCTGTTAAATTATTAAATAAGACATCATAACTTAGACTTTTTGTGCTTATAAAAACTATAAGAACTCCGAGTAGCAAACCCATGTCACCTACTCTATTAACAATAAATGCTTTCAAATTAGCTTGGATAGCACTCTCTTTTTTATGCCAAAAACCTATCAATAAATATGATGAGAGTCCAACTAATTCCCAACCTATAAACAGCTGAAGAAAGTTATTAGAGAATATAATTATCAGCATAGAGAAAGTAAAGAAATTTGTATATATGAAGAATCTCTTGAAGCTATTATCATTATGCATATATGTTATAGAATACATGTGCACAAAAAATGAGATAAAACACACTATGAAAGCCATTACGGCAGTTAAACTATCTACTAGAAATCCGAGTTGAAAATGATAATCACCAGTGAGATACCATGTATATAAGAAAAATTCTTCAGAAATTCCATTATTAAACAAGAAAGGTATGAGTAATCCCAAAGAAGTTAGAGCTGAAATAGCAATTGATAGATTTGCTATTATAGCTGAATAAGTCTCAGATAAGTCACGGGAGAATAAGAGTACTAGACTACCTAGTAATGGTGCAAAAATTATAACTAGTGACATCCAATACATTAACCCTTTAACCTCCCTATATCTTCAACACTAATACTCTGTTTATTTCTAAATAATACAACTATTATTGCCAAACCTATTGCTGATTCTGCGGCTACCACCGTAAGTATAAAAAAAACAAACACCTGTCCCACTAAATCATTTAAGTAATTACCAAAAATTATAAAGTTATAATTAATTGATAAAAACATCAATTCTAGGGACATCAACATTATTATAATATTTTTTCTGTTAAGAAATATACCAGCCAGAGCTATACTAAAAAGCACAGAACTTAATATCAAATAATATGACATTGGTATCATTGTTTATTGTCCTGATCTTTTATAATAATGAGCCTATCTTTTTTACTAACATTAACCTGCTCTGATGGAACTTGATATTTGTTATGTGAATTTTTAGTATGCGTTAATGTTATAGCTGAGATAATACCTAGTAATAGTATTATAGCTGCAATCTCGAAGGCAATAATATACTCTGTATATAATAGATACCCTAAATTTTTTGTATTATCATCGCCAATTAAATTTACAGTAGTAATAATATTTTTATCAGTATTTTCAAACTGAGTATAAAAGAAAAATGATAAAAGACCACTAATAATAAAGAAAATTAAGACACCAACAGGCATAAATCTGACAAACCCCTCTCTTGCTTGTGTGATATTAATATCTAACATCATTACAACAAAAAGAAACAAAACCATAACAGCTCCAACATAGACTAGTATTAAAATTATTGATAAAAACTCAGCATTTAATATCAACCATAATACTGCAGATGAGAAAAATGTAAAAACAAGATTAATTGCAGATTTAACAGGATTATTAACTGTAATAACCCCTATAGCACTTATCAGAACTAGCGCTGAAAAAATAAGAAATATAATTAGTTCAATATTCATGGCATCATTTTAATTAACTTTTTTTCTATCTTTCAATTCTTCAGCTTCATACATATCACCTATTTTAAGGAGAGATTGTTTGTCAATTACTCTCTCATTACGTGATTCAAAATGAAATTCATATATTTTAGTTTCAACAATCGCATCAACAGGACAAGCTTCCTCACAAAAACCACAATATACACATTTAAATAAATCGATATCATATTTTGTAGTTCTTCTAGTACCATCATCCCTCATCTCAGTATCAATTGATATGGCTAGAGCTGGACATACAGCTTCACATAATTTACAGCCTATGCATCTTTCTTCGCCATTGGGATATCTTCTTAATGCATGAAGACCCCTAAATCTAGAAGATTGAGGAGTTTTTTCTTCAGGATATTGCACAGTAATAGACTTTGTGAAAAGCTTCTTACCTGTGATGCTCAATCCTTTTAAAATTTCTAATAAGAATAAGCTTTTTAATATTTTTATTATGTTCTTCATGATGCAATAAACCATGGTTCAATCTGGTAATATATCATAATGCCTTCAAAGAAAATCCAAATAATTGTAATTGGCAAGAATACTTTCCACCCTAATCTCATTATTTGATCGTATCTATATCTAGGTAGTGTTGCGCGCAACCATAGAAATAAAAAAATAAAAAATAATGTCTTTACGGATAACCAAAAAAATCCTGGTATCCAGTCTAAATAATCATTTAAAATAGTTCCTTCAAAAGGTGATAGCCATCCACCAAAGAACATAATACTCACAAGTATACTTATAAGAATCAAATTCATATATTCAGCTAAAAAAAACATCGCGAATGCAACGCCAGAATATTCAACATGGAAGCCTGCAACAATTTCTGATTCTCCTTCTGAGACATCAAATGGCGCTCTGTTTGTTTCAGCAATCCCTGCAATTAAATATATTAAAAATAATGGGAATAATGGCAACCAATACCAACTGAGTAGGCCTCCTTCCTGCGAACGAATTATTTCCTGCAAATTTAAACTACCGGCAGCCATCAAGACGCCAACAAGAGCAAAACCCATAGCTATTTCATATGCAATAATTTGTGCAGCTGATCTCATAGATCCTAAAAAAGCATACTTAGAATTAGATGCCCATCCAGCTAGAATGACTCCATAAACACTCAGAGAAGTTAGAGCCAGAATGAATAATAATCCTGCATTAATATCTGCAATGACAAAGTATTCAGATAAAGGTATTACAGACCAAACTAACAAAGACGGGACTAACATAATCATTGGGGCTGCTAGAAATAGACCGCGACTAGCATTTGATGGAATTATTATTTCTTTAGTAAGTAATTTTATGACATCAGCAATAGGTTGCATAAATCCAAAGGGGCCTACTCTTGTTGGACCTAGTCTTGATTGCATAAAACCAATTATTTTTCTCTCAGAATAAGTTGTATAGGCAACTATTAAAAATAAAGGTAGAACAACAATAATGATTTCAAAAACAATATTTACTAAAACAAAAAAATAATTCATCATTTTAGCTCTAGGTTTATTGATTTAGGACTGAAATACTGCTCATCATAGTCAGATGATGGAAATATTATAGTATTTTCAGATAAATGTTTATCTACAACCAACCTTTTAATATTTTTTTTGATATTGAAGTTATCTAAAGGAAGAGAATTTGAATCATTAATTTTGTTATGTAAGTTTTGGGATATGAAGATAGTATTAAATTTAGACTGAGTAGTCATTTGAAGCGACTCAGAACGCTTTACTATAGAATCAGATTTATAAATATGACGTTTTGATAGGATAAATAAGTTATGACTAGAATCATATTTTTTAGTTAATGCAGTTGAGGATAAATTTAGTTTAGTATGACTAATACCATCAATTGAGCTTATTAGTTCTTTTCTAATATCGTCGTAATTATACTTAGTAATATTATTAGAAGAAAGTATTTGATTTAAGATATCCCACCCTTCAAAAATATTTTTACTAGGCTCAACAATATGTTCAAAATGTTGCTCTTTACCTTCTATGTTGATAAAACTTCCCTTAGTTTCAGCAAAAGTTGTGATAGGTATTACTATATTAGCATGTTTCTGAATTATTGGAGTAACATAATTTGTAAAAATAATATTAATTTTTGACTGTTCGAGGGCACTCTCTAAAAGTTTTGTATCATGAAAATCTAGTTCAGGCTCTAAATTAAATAAAACATAAGAGGAAAGTTTTTTTGTAAGCATTTCATATGTATTTAATCCATTATTTTTCGCAGGAGCTCCTCCAATTGTTCTATGAGGAACATTACCAGTTATCCATGCGCCTGTTGAATTACAATATTCAGTTAAGAAGCCCATTTTTGCATTAACACTGATAGAAAATTTATGAATAACAGATAAAACGTCGGATTGATTATGCAGCCTAGATATTGAGGGTCCAGTAATGATAATTGTTTTTTCGTTTTCTTTAAATTTTAGATTATGTTTCTGTTCCATAAATGTTGAAACTAATTCATCATTTTTAATTATCTTTTTAAAATGTAAATCAAAGTCCTCATCTGATGAATCAAAATTGATTGAATATACTTTAGTATTTTTCTTTACCGCTTTATTAAGCCAAACTGAAAGTATAGGGAATTCAGATTTAATATTGACGCCTATGAGAACTATATTATCAAAGAGTTCAAGATCCTTTATATCACAGCCTAATGACGGCATCACTGGATAATTATTCTGATAAGAAAAATCATACTCATTAGTTCTATGATCAATATTTTTGCTTCCTAAGCCTCTAAAAAGTTTTTGAAATAAAAATAATTCCTCATTCGTAGATCTTGCAGATATCATGCATCCAATATTATCTATACCATCATTCTTGAGTATTTTATTTAGTGTCTTATTTAATTCATTAACAGCCAGGCGTTTATCTAATTCAATCAGCTGATTGTCTTCTCTAATTAAAGTATTGTAGATTCTATCTTTTGAATATATTCCCTCGTATCCAAATCTATCACGATCAGATAACCAAGTTTGATTTATATAAGCATTTTCTTTAGGGACTGCTCTCAAAATTTTATTCTTATATGTGTGATAAAAAATATTTGAGCCTATACAATCATGAGGTGAAATGCCTGGACGTTCCTTAAGATCCCATGTTCTTGCTTTGTATCTATATGGCTTATTATTGAGAGCACCTACCGGACAAAGATCTATCATATTCCCTGATAGTTCCGAAGATATCTTATTTTCAATAAAAACATCAATTTTCATATCTTCGCCACGATCAAGTAAGCCTAGCTCCTTAACATTACTTATCTCTTCTCCAAACCTCACACATCTTGAGCAATGAATACATCTGGTCATATCAGTTGATACTAAAGGACTAACATCCTTATCTACAATCACTCTTTTAAGTTGCATATATGTTGAATGATCATCTCCATGTTGCAATGAAACATCTTGTAGCTCACATTCGCCTCCTTGATCACAGATAGGACAATCCAAAGGATGATTTATTAATAAAAACTCCATAGAACTTTTTTGAGCATCTTTTGTTTTTTTTGAAGATGTATAGATTTTCATGCCTTCTCTAACAGGGGTAGAACATGCGGGCTGAGCATTTTTCACACCTTCAATATCTACTAAACACATTCTGCAACTGGCAACTACTGATAAATGTTTATGATAACAAAATCTTGGTATATGTATTCCAGATCTATCTGACAATTGAATTATAGTTTCTTCTGGTAAAGCATCATACTCTATATCATTGATAAAAACTTTCATCTATTTCACCATTGACTCTTTATTATCTACATAATATTCAAATTCTTGCCAAAAGTTTTTAAGAAAGCTTCTTACTGGCATAGCCGCAGCATCACCCAAGGCACAAATACAATGACCTTCAATTTGTGAAGCTATTCTATCAAGCTGTTCTAAATCATTAGTGCTACCTCTTCCTGAGACAATATTAGATAATATTTTATATAACCAACCAGTGCCTTCTCTACATGGTGTACATTGACCACAAGATTCAGCATAATAAAACCTAGATATACGATGCAAAACTGAAACCATGCATGTAGATTCATCCATAACAATTACACCACCTGAACCTAGCATTGATCCTACATTTGATATCGAATCATAATCCATATTAACATCCATCATAATCTCGCCTTTAACTACTGGCACTGAAGAACCCCCTGGTATAACAGCTTTTATTTTTCTATTTTTCCAAATCCCTCCGGCTAGATTTAATAAGTCAGCAAAAGGGGTACCAAGCGGTATTTCAAAATTACCAGGACTCACTAAATGTCCACTCATACAAAATATTTTTATGCCGTCAGATTCATTGATACCAATATCCTTATACCAATTTGCATCATTTAGCATGATCTTTGGAACACTAGCCAACGTTTCCGTGTTATTAATAATTGTAGGTTTATCAAATAACCCTTTAATAGCTGGAAAGGGCGGCTTTATTCTTGGCATCCCCCGCTTTCCTTCTATTGACTCTAACATCGCTGTTTCTTCTCCTACGATATATGCCCCTGCACCAATGAGTGCATGTATATCTATTGAAATATCTGATGCAAAAATGTTTTTACCAAGCAGGTTTGAATTGTATGCTTCATCTAGAGCATGATTAAAAACATTCCATTGTTCATCAATAAATTCACCACGTAAATAGTTATAACCAGTAGATGCTCCAATTGCGTAACAAGCAATTAACATACCCTCAATTATAGAATGAGGATTATATCGTAAAATATCTCTATCTTTACAAGTTCCAGGTTCACTCTCATCTGAATTACAAACTAGGTATTTATCTGTATCTGATAGTGGTATAAAAGACCACTTTAATCCTGTAAGAAAACCAGCTCCACCTTTGCCACGTAATCCAGAGTTTTTAATTTTTGTAATTACCTCAGTTTTAGGAATATTATTATTTAATATTTTTTTCCATGCCTCATACCCGCCATGATTAATATATGTATTCAATGATGCTGAATTTGGTGAATCAAATGTTTCTGTGCAAATTTTTATAGTCATTTTAGATTCTCAATAATCTTGTCTACCTGTTCAATAGAGATATTTTCATAATTTTTGTGATTTATTTGCATCATTGGTGCACCATTGCAGGCAGCTAAACATTCAACTTCATCTTTCAAAAAAAATTTATTGTCACTTGTCGACTCACCTACCTTAATATTAAGCTTTTTTTCAATATGCGATAATATTTGATCTGAACCTCTCAACATGCAAGAAACATTATTGCAAACTGCTATTATATTTTTGCCAACAGGCTTAGTATTAATCATAGTATAAAATGTAGCAACCTCATAAATTTCAATTTCACTAACAGATAGATATTTAGATAGTTCATGCATTATATCCCTTGTGACATATCCTGAATTATGATGCTGTAATATTAACAAACTTTCAATTATTGCAGACTTTTTTCTATCTGCTGGGAACTTCTTGAGCACATTATCTATTAATAGTCCTATTTCTTTTGTAATAAAAGTCATCTGTCAATTTCCCCGAAAACTATATCCTGCGTTCCGATTATTGTAACTACATCTGAGAGCATATGATCTTTACACATCTCATTTAAAGCTGCTATATGCGCAAAACCTGGTGCTCTTATCTTTAGTCTGTATGGTTTATTGGCACCATCAGAAACCATATAAATCCCAAATTCACCCTTTGGAGCTTCAACAGCTGAATATACCTCTCCTCTAGGGACACAATATCCTTCAGTGAACATTTTGAAATGATGAATTAATGATTCCATTTCTGTTTTCATATTTTCACGATCAGGAGGAGCAATTTTAGCATCATCGATCATTATAGGACCAGGATTTTTTTCTAACCATGATATACATTGCTGAATTATTTTATTAGACTGCCTTAGCTCTTCAATTCTGACTAGATATCTATCATAAGAATCACCTGTTTTACCTACAGGTATGTCAAAGCTCAGTTTATCATAAATTTCATAAGGTTGTTTTTTTCTTAAATCCCAATTAACACCTGAGCCTCTCAACATTGGACCTGTAAATCCAAGGTCTATAGCACGTGATGCATCGACCACACCTATTCCAACCGTTCTTTGCTTCCAGATTCTATTATCTGTTAATAAATTTTCATATTCATCTATACACGCAGGAAATCTTTTTGTAAAATCTTTTAAGAAATCTAGCATACTCCCTTGCCTGTTGTAGTTCAAAGATTCTAATTCGTCTTTGTTTTTAAAATCTGATTTTTCATATTTTGGCATATTAGATGGCAGATCTTTTGCAACACCGCCAGGTCGGTAATATGTTGCATGCATTCTAGTCCCTGATACAGCTTCATAACAATCCATTAAGTCTTCTCTTTCTCTGAATGAGTACAAGAATACAGACATTGCTCCAATATCTAGCGCATGCGCACCTAGCCAAAGTAGATGATTCAAGATTCTAGTTACCTCATCAAACATTACTCTTATATATTTAGCTCTTTCAGGTATATCGATGTCTAATAGTTTTTCTATTGACATAACATATGCATGTTCATTACACAT
>MDTB01063436.1_pt1 | contig 12451 bp, 14 predicted proteins | sample 811161 | NCBI WGS metagenome assembly MDTB01 (sample SAMN05326650, study PRJNA326480) | marine metagenome | isolation source: seawater | place: Mediterranean Sea | collected 2009 | reverse complement strand
GAAGCACGTAAAACCTTATCAGCACCCAATTTTCCAGTGGCAATTGCCGCCTCACCCTCAGCAAATAGATCGGGCAGGATGCCACTGTAACTTACCTTTAATATACCCAGACCATCTGTTACCAAAAAACTGACATCCAAAGAATCTGCTGATCTCTCAATAGAGCCTTGCACCACCATGCCGCCCGCTCTGATAGTCACATTCACAGGCGCTTCGCCCTGCAATACTTGCGATGGGGTAAAAAAGTAGTTGGCGTTTTGGCCCAGCATATAGGCAATTAATCCAGCCGCCAAAGAACTCGCAACCACGATCAATAGAACAATCTGCAGTCTTTGTTTACGAATGGGATGCATCTGTTGCCTCTTTTTGTGTTGCAGCCTGATTAACCTGCTGTAGCTTTATATGTAGCTGAATATTTTTAAATTCCTGCTTTTTTTGGCACAGCGGCTTTACGACTAGCCCGACCATTACGGTGAGTGAAATAATAAATGCAGACCAGACATAGATACCATGTCCATCCATAAAAACAAGCTGCTGTAGGCTATCAAAATACATAATTATTTCTCTACTAATTTTTCGCTTACGAGCTGTTTAACCCAACTCGCTCTATATTCACGCCGAAGAATTTCCGCTCTAGTAAAAAGCATCAACGTGACTGCATAAAAGGCGTAAAATCCTACAATCATTACCACCAGTGGCAAAAACATATCTGGGTGCATACTTGGTGCACCGGTAAATTTAATGGTTGCTGGCTGGTGAAGGGTTTGCCACCAATCAACAGATTTATAAATAATAGGTACGTTAACCATACCCACTAAGCCCAATATAGCTGATGCCTTATCTGCCGCTTCATGACTAGAATAGGCATGACGCAAGGCCATCACACCAAGGTAAAGAAATAATAAAATCAACATGGAGGTTATTCGCGCATCCCACACCCAGTAAGCACCCCAGGTTGGCTTACCCCAAATGGCACCTGTAACCAAGGCAATAAAAGTTAAAGCCGCTCCAATGGGTGCCGCTGAGCGCATAAGCATATAGGATAATTTAATCCGCCAAATAAGACCCACCGCACCGGCTATAGCCATAATGTAGTAACCGGCAAGTGCAACCACCGAGGCCGGAACATGCACATATATGATGCGAAAACTATTACCCTGCTTGGCATCCTCCGGCGCAAAGGCAAGACCCCAGACTATCCCGGTAATAAGTAGGGACAATGTCAGTAGGCTTAACCAGGGCAACCAGCGCTGGGTTTTTTGATAAAACCAACGCGGCGATCCAAGCCGGTGAAACCATGTCCATTGCATATTTAAATTCATTGATCGTTATCCATTTTTGGCAAGTCGAAGACCTGCGTTAATTGCAAGCGGACAAAGCGCGATAGCAATAGCTAGAAGCGCCACTAAGATTACCAGCGGTGCAGTCCAATCAAGGCCATCAACGGCACTTTGAATAGTTGCACTACCAAAAATAAGTACCGGCATATACAGCGGCATTACCAGCAGAGCCAAAAGCACCCCGCCCTGTCGCGGCAGGGTTAAAGCGGCGCCCACAGCACCAATTAAACAGAGAACAGCCGTACCTATAGCTAAGCTGAGCATCATTGGTGTCACCGCAACAGTGGGTAGCGAGAACCAAACCCCTAACACTGGCGATAACAGAGTCAGCGGCAAGCCAATCATCACCCAATGAGCAGTGATTTTACCTAGAATTGGCATGATCAGCAGATTGGGGGACATCAGCATTTGTTCCAACGAGCCATCCTGTAAATCATCACTGAATAAACGCTCCACAGATAGCAGGGTCGCTAGTACCGCAAAAATCCAAATCATACCTGGCGCCAGTTGAGCTAAACGCTCAGCTTCTGGGGCAATGGACAATGGCACTAGTGCAGATACCAGCAGAAAAAATATCAAAGGCTTTACTAAATCAGTCTTATTCCTGACACCCAGCAGTAGATCCCGCGTTAAATAGGCTATAAAACCTGCAGAGAGATAATTATGCATTTACACCACCTCTCTAAGGGGATTTAGCCTATAGCTACGGGCAGCTATTTTGACTAGATCTTGATGAGAGGAAAAGACAATACAACCCCCCTGATCTAGGTGCTGCTGCATACAGTTTTCAATAAAGCCTACACCCTGTTTGTCGAGAGCGGCAAAGGGTTCATCGAGATACCAAAGTGTGGCTGAAGTTGTCATTAGGCGCGCCAAGGCTACACGACGATGCTGACCTGCCGAAAGGCGGTAACAGGGAATACTAGCGTAGTGTTCTAAACCCACAAACTGCAATGCCGCGGTAATTTTTTCTGTCGATGTGCCGTCTGGGCTCATCCAGCTTAGATTTTCTTCCACAGTCAGCGCAGCTTTGACCGCAGATTGATGTCCGATAAATAAAATATCCGAGAGATACTCAAAATGGCATTGGCTAAGATGTTGGCCGCGAAAATACACATCGCCCGTACAGGGCTCGAGAAGTTTAATTAATAGTTGGAATAATGTGGTCTTACCTGCACCATTTGCGCCTTCGATATGCAAAGCTTCACCAGAGTTTAATTCAAAACTCACAGGCTCAAAGAGCAACGCATCGTTGCGCTCAAAAGATAGGTTTTCGATTTTAAGAATATTTGTGGCGGCCAATGGACTTTGTCAATCCCATAAAAATTTGAGGATCTATTATGCCAAAAAACTCAGCGCGATGCTGATTGTTATGGAAATGAATTTATATCTTTTGCATTAGTCGTCGATATCATCAAAATCAAACTCTCTCACCTGACGATGAACTCGACTATCTTCAAGTTTTTGCTCTAGTCGTTTGCGAGAACTTGAGTCCTGTTTGAATTTGTTTTTCAGGGCAGTGCTGTCCCCTGTATTACTCGTTGAACTGGCTGCAGAATTAGACTCGAATGCATGCTGAAACTTGTTATCAATTTCTTCTACATTTTCAATATCGCTACTCATGGGCTCCCCCACTGACTTACTGACCTAAAAATTCAACTTAACCGAATTAAAAGAGTGTTTTATTACAACAATTAAAACACTTGCTTATTTTTTTTCATTACGACAATTAAATAATAGTCGATCACAATAAATATGCAGAAAATTAACCAACTGTATTAATTATTTAGTAGTGGAATAAAAACTATAGCCTCATGACCTAAGCCAGTGATTGAGAACCTTTAGCTAGGCAACTACAATGGACTAATACAATAAGAGGTCAGTATGGAAATATATTTGGTTGGTGGCGCTGTTCGCGATAGCTTACTTAATTACCCGAGCTCAGAAAATGACTGGGTAGTTGTTGGTGCCACACCAGAACAAATGGCCGATCAAGGATTTAAACCTGTAGGCCAGGATTTCCCTGTTTTTATCCACCCTACTTCTAGTGAAGAATATGCGTTAGCGCGCACTGAGCGAAAATCTGGGCATGGCTATAAAGGCTTTGAATTTTATACCTCAATTGATGTATCACTTGAAGAAGACCTTATCCGAAGAGACCTTACGATTAATGCTATGGCACAGGATACTGCTGGCAATATTATCGACCCCTTTGGCGGCCAAAAGGATCTTGAAAAAAAGCGCCTGCGCCATGTTTCTGAGGCCTTTACAGAGGATCCACTGCGAGTATTGAGAGTTGCAAGATTTGCCGCACGCTATCACCACCTTGGATTTACTATTGCCAGTGAAACCATGACTCTAATGAAATCCATTGTGGCTGAAGGTGAAATGGCATTTTTAGTTGCAGAAAGAGTCTGGAAAGAAACCTCAAGAGCACTTACTGAACCCTCGCCTCAGGTATTTATTCAAGTATTGCGCGACTGTGGCGCCTTAAAAGCCCTGTTTCCAGAAGTAGATGCGCTCTTTGGTGTGCCGCAGCGCGCTGACTACCACCCAGAAGTAGATACAGGCATTCATACGCTGATGGCCCTGGAACAATCGGTAAAATTATCAGAATCCAGTGCTGTAAGATTTAGCGTGTTAGTACATGATCTGGGCAAGGCGCTAACCCCTGAAACAGTACTTCCCAGTCATAGCGGCCACGAAAAAAGCGGCTTACCCCTAGTGAAAGCTCTGTGTGATCGCTTAACTGTACCAAACAGTCATCGCCAACTAGCTATGGCTGTTACCGAGTACCATCTGCACTCGCATAAAGCTAAAGAGCTTAAACCTGCCACTATACTAAAGCTTTTGCAAAACATTGGTGCCCTGCGCGATGATCGCAGGCTGAGTGATTTTTTATATTGTTGCGAGGCAGATGCACGGGGTAGAACTGGATTTGAAGATATTACGTACCATGCTAGAGATTACCTAATGGCTGCATTGAGTGCGGTGAAAAAGGTAGACATCTCTGATCTGGTTGCCGATGGCGTCACAGGTGCAGAAATTGGTCGCCAACTAAAACAGCGACAAATAGAGCAACTCACAACCTTTAAATCTAATTATTAGGGATAAAATAGCTCCATGAGCAATAGAGAAAAAGTCGTACTTATTACAGGGGCAGCCCGGCGCATTGGTGCCAATATGGCGCAACTTTTTCACAATGCCAACTATCGCGTTGTTATACATTACAACCATTCCGCCAGTGATGCTGATAGATTATGCACGCAGCTCAATGCTAGCGATGCCGATAGCTGTTTAATGATTCAAGCTAACCTAAGCAGCACCTCGGGCATCAACAAAATTACCGATTTAATCACTAGTATAGGGCGCCTTGATGTATTGGTTAATAACGCCTCTAGCTTTTATCCAACGCCTTTAGAAAAGTGCGACCAAGAACAATGGGACGACCTTATTGGAAGCAATCTAAAAGGGCCTTTTTTCTTGACCCAAGCCCTTGCAAGCTTGCTTAAAAAGCACCGTGGTGCCGTGGTCAATATTTCCGACATTCACGCCAGGCAAGCACTTGCCAACCACCCCATTTATACCATAGCCAAAGGTGGGAATATTGCTATGACAAAAACTATGGCACTTGAGATGGCGCCCGAGGTTAGAGTCAACTCAGTGGCCCCCGGTGCTATCCTTTGGCCAGAGCATGAAGAAGACGATATTGAGAAGCAGCAATCCGTGTTAAAAAATGTGCCCATGGGTAGACTTGGTAGTGAATCAGATATCGCCGATACGGTATTCTTCTTAGCGGTAGGCGCCAGTTATATGACGGGACAGACTATTGCTGTTGATGGCGGAAGCTCAACTAGCCTTTAACTGGGGGTTGCCAGTCAAATTTAACCGACCATAACTGTTGACTGGCCTTATCGAATTCTTGCCAGTGCTGACCTATAGTTTTACCCGTCAACGGGTGGAGCATATCTGCGGCTAATTCCGCTAGGGGCTGCAACACAAAGGCATTTTTAAGCACTTCATTGCGCGGCAGATTAATCCCATCTATTTCGCCAGCCAATGCATCAACCGTCAAAATATCAATATCCAAACTTCGCGGACCAAATTTTGGCGCACTGCGGTCGCGGCCATTACAATCCTCAATATGCTTAAGGATTTTAGTTATCTCGCTCACCGCCAGATCTGAATTTATTCCTACCACGAGGTTATAAAAACTATCCCCCTCAAAACCCACGGCAATAGATTCATAAACAGTAGAAATCTCTAGATCACCAAAAAAATCAGCCAGTGCATCAAGCGCCGCCCCTATATGATGCTCTCGTTCAATATTGCTACCAAGGCTAAGGTAAACCAATGACATTAAACAGCAACCCCTTCAGGCTTAACGCCGCGCTGGATCAATATTCCGACATCCTTAGATCCACGCAAGGCACCCGGCTTACTAACTCGCAACTTTAACCAGGGAACAGAAAATTCATTGAGCACAATTGCCGCGACCTCCTCAGCCATGCGCTCTACCAGCAAAAATTCACTACCTTCGATAAAGGCAATCAGACGCTTTGCGATGGACTTGTAATTCAACGCATACTGAATATCGTCAGTTTCACCCGCTTTGCGAATATCATGAGCCATTTCTAAATCTAAACTAACGGTTTGCTTTACCTCGCGCTCCCAGTCGTAGATGCCAATGATGGTTTCTATACGCAAATCTCTAATATAAACAATATCCATTAACTTTATTCCTTAATTGAAGAAAGGTCTTGCAGCGGCCATCGAGGCGTAACCGATAGTGCTAAATCGCTAGTTTCACCCGCCAGTAATCGCTGACAACCAGCATAGGCAATCATAGCGCCATTATCAGTACAAAATTCATGGCGTGCATAAAATACTTGTGCATTATTTTTAGCTAATTGTACCTCTAATTTTTCACGCAAACGCTTATTGGCAGAAACACCACCTGCAATAACTAACCTATGCATGCCTGTTTGCTCGAGTGCACGTCTGCATTTGATCACTAAAGTATCGACCACAGCCTCTTGAAATCCTGCACAGATATCGAAGATGGTTTGATCATCAGGAAGCACATCAACACCGCGATATTTCTCGATAAGGTTTCTGGTATGAGTTTTCAATCCAGAAAAACTAAAGTCGAGCCCGGGGCGATCAGTCATTGGCCGAGGAAAATCGAAGCGTTCCGTCTGCCCCTGTTCCGCCAAACCAGCTAATACTGGGCCACCTGGATAATCTAAATCAAGCATCTTGGCAGTTTTATCAAAGGCTTCACCGGCGGCATCATCAAGGGATTCCCCTAGGAGTTGATATTTACCAATTGCCTCAACCAATACCAACTGTGTGTGTCCACCGGAAACCAATAATGCTACAAAAGGGAAATCTGGTGGTGTTTCTTCTAACATAGGTGCTAATAAGTGCCCTTCCATATGATGTACACCGATAACAGGTACATCCAAAGTAAAACCCAACGCTGTGGCCATTGCACCACCCACCATTAACGCACCCATCAAACCCGGACCTGCAGTGTAGGCTATACCGTCAATCGCCGATTTTTCAATATCAGCTTTAGTAAGAACCTCATTTAACATAGGCAGTATCTTTCTTACGTGATCACGAGAAGCTAGCTCAGGCACTACGCCACCAAAATCTGCATGAAGAGCCACTTGAGAATAAAGACTATGCGCTAATAGGCCGCGCTTGCTGTCATAAACAGCAAAGCCAGTTTCATCGCAGGATGTTTCAATTCCAAGTACCAGCATATTTAACTTTTTGGATCGACAAATAAGGCCTGCAACTTTAACCTCAATCATGGTTTGTGTGAACCCATTGAGCTATTTTTTTCCACCGCGAAAAGTCACTAAAAATAGATAAAATAGGCTTATTTCAAACATTTTCGACCCATATTTATGACCAAAATCGCTAAAAAATCACGAAAAGAGCAAAAAGATTTTGCATCAATAGGGGTAAATGTATAGACTACGCGCCCTTACAGAGCAGCAGTTTATTTAAATTGTTGTTTATACTTTTATAACGACAGGATTATGCATCAATGCCAAGTGTGCGTATTAAAGAAAATGAGCCGTTTGACGTAGCGCTAAGACGCTTCAAACGTTCATGTGAAAAAGCAGGAATTCTAGCTAAGGTTCGCTCTAAAGAATTTTATGAGAAACCAACCTGGGAACGTAAGCGTAAAGGCGCTGCAGCTGTAAAGCGTAACCTTAAAAAGGTTTCACGCGAATCACGCAAGTTCCAAAGGTTATACTAGACTCTCGCTAACGGCGAAGTATAGTTCAGTTATCTAGCAAAGAGCGCCACAGGGCGCTTTTTGTGTTTCTAGCAATCGAAGCTGTTAATTAATATTTACCCCAATGGAGTACGGCCATGAGTCTTAAAGCTGAAATCAACAATGCAATGAAAGACGCTATGCGTGCAAAAGATAAGCCGCGTTTAGGCGCAATTCGCTTAATCCAAGCTGAGATAAAACGTATAGAAGTTGATGAGCGCATTGAGATCGATGACCAGCGTCTGGTGGCCATTATGGATAAAATGGTCAAACAGCGCCGCGACTCTATCACTCAATATGAAGCTGCTGGGCGCGACGAATTGGCCGCTATTGAAATTGCAGAAATTGATGTTATACAAGACTTTTTGCCAACCGCCCTTACAGCGCAGGAAATTGTTGAGCTTATTCAGGCTGCAATTGCCGCTACAGGCGCAGAATCAATGCGCGATATGGGTAAGGTGATGGGTATTTTAAAGCCGCAAATTCAAGGTAGAGCTGATGCTGGCGTTGTTAGCGCCGGAGTTAAAAAAGCACTCGCTCAATAAACACCGTTTATTTCCTGCCATAACCAGTTACACTATAGGCAAATTAAATAGCTTACACTGGAATCATGGCAGGCTTAATTCCACAATCTTTTATAGATGATCTTCTAGACCGCGTCGATATAATCGATGTAGTCAATAGTCGTGTACCGCTTAAAAAAATGGGCAAAAGCCATAAGGCTTGCTGCCCTTTTCACGAAGAAAAAACACCCTCCTTCACCGTGGTTCAAGATAAGCAGTTTTATTACTGCTTTGGCTGTGGTGCCGGTGGTAATGCACTCAGCTTTATCATGGAGCATGATCGACTTGATTTCTTGCCCGCTGTGGAACTGCTGGCAAAGCATGTTGGCCTAGAGGTTCCCAGAGAGGCAGTTGCCAACCCCGAAGCCAAACAACGTCGTGATGACTTGTACAGCGTCTTAACTGAAGTCGATAAATTTTTCCGAAAAAAATTGCGTTCTGATGAAGCGAAAAGTGCCGTTAACTACCTAAAATCGCGGGGTTTAACGGGACAAATTGCCGCACAATTTGGCATCGGTTTTGCCCCAAAGGGTTGGGATAATTTAATCAAAGCCGTGGCCACCAACGACGAAAAAACCAAATTGCTGGCCGATACAGGCATGCTTGTTGTTAAACCCGAAGAAAAAAAGCAGTACGATCGATTTCGTCATCGCATTATGTTCCCCATTCGCGATCAGCGCGGTCGAACACTAGGCTTTGGTGGTCGTGTACTTGATGACAGCACACCAAAATACCTTAACTCGCCTGAAACACCCGTTTTCCATAAGGGCAGAGAACTTTATGGGCTCTATGAAGCGCGCCAAGCACTCAAAGAAATACCCTATCTACTGATGGTAGAGGGCTATATGGATGTAATTGCCCTTGCACAGTTTGGTATAAATAACGCCGTTGCCACATTGGGTACCGCCCTCACCGACAATCATTTGCAAAAATTGTTTAGATACACCAGTGAAATTGTTTTTTGCTTTGATGGTGATAGCGCCGGACGCCGAGCCGCCTCGCGCTCATTGGATATAGCCCTGCCAGAAATGCGCGATGGCGTCACCGCAAAATTTTTATTCTTACCCGATGGTGAAGACCCAGATACCATGGTGAGAAATTTAGGTACAGAAAAGTTCAAAGCAAAAATTGAAAATGCTACACCACTGTCTGAATTCCTCTTTGAAGAATTATCCAATGGCATTGATATTGAAACTGGCGAAGGCAAAGCCAAACTCAGCAAATTGAGCGCGCCAAAAATCAATCGAATTCCTCAGGGTGTCTTCAAGCAGCTAATGCTCGAAGAGCTATCTAGAAAGACCGGTATTGGCGTCGACGATCTTAAAACCTATGTTGGCAACCAAACTAGCAGCTATATAGAAGCTAGAGAGCCCAGTGCGAACAATATACAATCGCAAGCGCAGGCCTCTCAAGACTGGGCATCTGAACCCATACCCGCTTCTGATGACTATGGTTTTGTCCCCGATGCTGGTGCAGAAAGACCATCAAAAATACGTCTTACGCCAATCAAACATCTGACTGCATTGCTAATTAATCATCCACAACTCGCTGAGCATATTGATAACACTGAGTTGCTAGCGGCTTCAACAGACTCAGAGACAGCGCTATTTTTAAAATTACTTAAAGTGGTAAAAAGTAATCCAGATTACAAGCCATCACATATATTTGCATATTGGCACGGTACTTACAGCAACTCTCAAGAAACACAGACGTTGCAGGAACTAGCCGCAATCGAACTCTATCACCCGCCTTCGGGCACCGGTAGAGATGATAACCAAGAGTTTTGTGATGTTTATAAACATGTGATTAAAAATGCCTTTTATAGCCTTCCAGCAAGCGAAAAAGCTGAACATATACTCAAGCAAGAAAAACTGGATGAAAGGCAAATAAAACAACTACATAGACTAAGATTAGAGCTACCTGAGGATGGAAAATCAGATAGCCTCAAACAACAAATTAAGCAAAGATTGCTTACCCTGTAGTAAAAAATGCCAATATCTACAGTAAAATCCAAAATTACTGCGACATTAGATATTTTTTTCGATATAATTGCGCGCCATTTTAAGCGCATATAACAGTATTAAAACTATGAGCGATAATCTAAAAAGTCAGCAATCCGGAATCAAAGATCTTATTGCCAAAGGGCGTGAGCAAGGCTACCTGACTTATGCTGAAGTAAATGATCATCTCCCTGAGGGCATTGCAGACCCTGAGCAGGTCGAAGATATCATTCAAATGATCAACGATATGGGTATCACAGTTTTCGAAACTGCACCCGATGCTGAATCTCTACTGATGGTCTCTGGGGTGAACACTCCCGATGAGGTAGCGGCCGCCGAAGCCGCAGCCGCTTTAGCCTCTGTTGAATCAGAACAGCATAGAACCACTGACCCGGTTCGTATGTATATGCGTGAAATGGGTTCTGTTGAACTACTTACCAGAGAAGGCGAGATTGAAATCGCCAAAAGAATCGAAGAAGGCACAAGAGAGCTAATGTCAGCTATCTCTGACTGGCCTTCAACCGTAAGTGCAGTTATTGCCGAATGGAATCTTGTACTTGCTGGCGAACGCAAACTTACAGATCTAATCAGCGGTTATCTTAATCCGATGGAGCATGTTCCCTCAGCTCTTGCTCAGCAACAGGCAGCAGAAGCCGAAAAGCTAGCCAACGGCGGAAGCGATGACGATGATGATGACGAGGATGCAGAAGAAGAAAATGAGGGCGGTTTAGATCCTGAAGAAGCTAACCGTCGCTTTGAAGAAATTCGTGAGCAACTCGTCAAAACCGAGCGTAGCATTACTCGCTATGGTCGAGATGGCAAAGCTTCACAGCAAAATTTAGAAGACCTAGCAGACGTCTTTAAATATTTAAAACTTACGCCACGTCAGTTCGACCCTTTAATTGGCATGGTCAGAAGCGCTGTTGAAAGAATTCGGGCAGAAGAACGTGCCATTATGCGTCTGTGCCTACGATACGCCAAAATGCCACGTAAAGATTTTATCAAAAGCTTCCCAACCAATGAAACTGATATGGAATGGGTAAGCAAACTGGTTGACTCTGGCGCCGATTGGGCCAATGGTTTGAAAAACCAAGAACACGAAATTCTTCGCTGTCAGCGCAAACTCGCTCAAGTTGAATCAGAAAACCAACTTAGTATTGCGCAAATAAAAGATATTAATCGCCGAGTCACCATGGGTGAAGCTATGGCTCGTCGCGCAAAGAAAGAGATGGTAGAAGCCAACTTGCGACTAGTAATCTCTATCGCCAAAAAATATACCAACCGCGGCCTGCAGTTCCTCGATCTTATCCAAGAAGGAAATATCGGCCTTATGAAAGCGGTTGATAAATTTGAATATCGCCGTGGTTATAAGTTCTCAACTTATGCCACCTGGTGGATTCGTCAGGCAATTACACGATCTATTGCCGACCAAGCAAGAACGATTCGTATTCCAGTGCATATGATTGAAACGATCAACAAACTCAATCGTATTTCGCGTCAAATGCTTCAAGAAATGGGACGTGAACCCACACCTGAAGAATTAGCAGAACGCATGGAAATGCCAGAAGATAAGATTCGCAAGGTCCTTAAAATCGCCAAAGAGCCGATCTCGATGGAAACGCCAATTGGTGAAGATGAAGATGCTAATATTGGCGATCTAATCGAAGATACCACTATTGCTCTGCCAGTTGATGAGGCGACTAAGTCAAACCTTACCGACTCAACTCGCAATGTACTCGGTAGCCTCACCGCTCGTGAAGCTAAGGTACTTAGAATGCGTTTTGGTATTGATATGAACACTGATCATACCCTTGAAGAAGTTGGCAAACAGTTCGATGTAACCCGTGAGCGTATTCGTCAAATCGAAGCTAAAGCGCTACGCAAGCTGCGCCACCCTACTCGCTCGGACCATTTGCGTAGCTTTATAGACGAATAAATAAACAATTTGTTGCCTCGATTGAAGCCGCACAACAACTAGAGTGAGCATACAAGACGTATGTGATCAAGAATTGTGAGCACGCGACACCGCCTAGCGACAAAAAGACAATTAAAAGATAACGCAGTATTTTTGTTGATGGGCTAGGAGCCGCACAACAATTAGAGTGAGCATACACCATGTATGTGATCGAGAATTGTGAGCACGCGACACCGCCTAGCGACAAAAAGACAAGTTAAGGGCCCATAGCTCAGCTGGTTAGAGCAGTCGACTCATAATCGATTGGTCGTAGGTTCAAGTCCTACTGGGCCCACCAT
>MDTB01238608.1_pt1 | contig 12452 bp, 3 predicted proteins | sample 811161 | NCBI WGS metagenome assembly MDTB01 (sample SAMN05326650, study PRJNA326480) | marine metagenome | isolation source: seawater | place: Mediterranean Sea | collected 2009 | reverse complement strand
TCCAACAGTATAGTAAATTGGCGTTTTTATACCAATTTCATGACATGCTTCAATTTGTGAGCCCAGTAAATCAAAGCCTAAGCCAGGATGAATTTTTCCAATTTTTGTAGGATAATAGCTCCAGCTATGATGACATTTAGCGAAAAGATTTATGGATTTAATTTTTGCACTTTTCAAATGCCATTGAAATTTTTCTTTATCGAACTGCTTTCCTATGGAATTTATAAATTCCGAACAGTGAAAATCTAAATGTATTTGACGACTAATATTCCCAGACACAGCAAAAAGTTATTTGAGAAATGAAAAATTGTCACTCATCAATAACAACTTTGAAAAATTTCTTAGAAACACCTGCACTTGGAATTTCCTGAAACTTCCCACTACCACCAATATGTTGCTCACGGTATATAGTCCAATCTAAATCATTTAAATCTTCTTTAGTTAGAATTTTATAGCTTTTCAAACTACTACCTGTCCAAGTAAGTAAATCATAAGCTTGTTCTGGATTAGGGTTTACAGCGAAAGAAAATTTAGAATTGGAATCAATCGGATCTGTACCATGTCTCCACTCCATGATGTTATTTATTCCATCACCGTCGGCATCATCTAAAGCAGAGACAAAGGGCAACGTTACACTGAAAGTACTGTTTTCCCACGAATCGGGAATTCCATTAGTGTTTGTATCATTTGAGGTATCAACAGCTTGACCTATATAAAATTGATCAACGTAAAAATCAGCAGTAGGGTTGTTTGAACTTGATGTAGAATTAACTTCTACAAATATTGTTGTAGGATTAAAACTACTTGCCTCATTTCTATAATCGTCAAAGGTAAAATTAGATTCGATCTTAGTCCATTCATTAGAATTAACATTCTGAATTTTTTGCCCTTGATATTGAGACCATGTTCCATTGCTATGAACATCTCTAATCTGGATTTTCAAAGTTTGAGCGCCTACACTTTTAACGTAGCAAGAAATTTGGTAATCTTCTCCATGCTGCAACATGCCAGTTATATTTTGCTGAATACCATGCCAATTATTTGCTCTGTTTGAAATTTTTGCGGAGCTTGCTCCTGAGAAAGATTCACTACTCTTAGATAGAATAACAGGCTCACCCCTATTACTCCATAAAGATGCACTGCCTTGGACAGTGGCTTCCTCGAAACCAGGATTTGCAGATTGGTTATAAGTCATATCTCCAACACTAACAAATATACTCTTTGGAACTAGGGAATTCTCGGCATTTTTACCAAATATCGTAAGTTCACTAATGCCTGTAGGTGCATCATACCATTTAGCTGTAAATGGGTATACACTATCTCTTTTAAATAATTCCCCATTTACACTAAAATCAACATACTCAAGCTCGGATACACTGCCACCAATAACAGTAGCCTCAATCTCGATTGGGCTGTTTGGAGAAAAGGACTGACCGCTTACAGGACTTACGAAAGCAACATCTTTTCCGGCAACCTCACTCAAGCTCCCACTTGCATACTGTAAAAATGTAATATTTGTATTATCAGCAGATATAGCCTGTCTTATAGTTTGTCCGTCAACAGTTATGTCATAATTACCAGCAAAGACAGCAAATTCAACTATTCCATTTGAATCAGTTACAACTTGAGCATCTGAGTGCCATTCATCCCAAACCAATGATCTAAATCGATCTGCCTGCAACGTAGGAGTCCAATCCGTGTTCCAAGAAGCCCTCCACGGTTTCCAGTGCTCGCCTTCCCAAAATCCCCACATAATAATACCGTTGACTGAAGGATGTTCAAAACATGTTCTGTAAACATCTTCGAGGGCATTAGCTTCCTCAAGTTCAGTTGATTCCGGCCTGTTAACACCATTTATGGTAGCTGCCTCCCAACCAGTATCAAATTCGGTAATTTTAATGGGAACACCCAGAGTAGCCAGATTATCTAAAATTGATTTTATTCTATCAACATTAGCAGCAGCAGATGGACTTCCAAAGTGGCCTTCGAGCCCGATCCCGTCAACTGGAACTCCTTGGGATATTAAATCTTCAAGTAAAGCTTTAAAGGCGTTTGCGTTATTTTGGTTTCCGCTAGCAATAATACCGTAGTCATTATACCATAATTTTATGTTAGGATCTTCGTCTAATGCCCAATTTGAAAACAACTTATACATAGAGATACCATAATTTTCTAGTACGTATTCACTCAAAAAAGTTGTGTAAAAATCATTATTATAGAGTTCATTATTAAAATCCCACTCTGTGATTCTATCCTTAAAATATCTAACTGTTTGACGAATTCTTTGCTCAATCCAATACAGAAATTCTTCAAAGTTAGCATCAATTTTTTCATTATTATCCAAAAATCCATTGCCGTTTAAGTCTATAATTGCTTCAACCCAATTAGGGTCGTGCATCCTATCTCCAGTGGATTGATCATTCATTCCCTTCGCACCCCAAAGTAAAGTGTGCCCGCGCACCCCAATCTCAATATCGTTAGCCACCTCTAGAGCCTCAATTCTATTAAGCCAATCGTCGAGCTCATCAAATCTGTGCACACCGGGCTTTTGAAAATTATTTCTATGGGGAGAATTATAATACCAATCGGGCTGAGAATGATACCACTTACCTACATTACCTGGCACCGTGTAATTGAAATTCTCAACAAATGTTCCTAAGTAATTTGGTTCATTTTCTACAGTCAATTCAGCTTTGTATTCTACCATGGAACCGAAGGGAAAAGCATGTTGAAGCATGTTAATATCAATCTGAGTATCCGCAGGTAACCCTGATATTCTTACTGTTCGCATTCTATGATCCAAGCCATCTGTAAAATCTAATGATACTGACACAGAATCAACTTCAATATTTGAAGCAGTGAGCGTCTTAACTTCTAAATTATATTGCAACGGTCCTGGAAGCCATTCACTTCCGCTGTTATACATTTGGTAATACCCAGATCCATCTGCAGACTGATCGGATGATATAAGCCTATTATTCAAATAAAATTCAACTTTCGATGCCGATGGATGATCTGGTAAATAACGTAAGTTAAATGCTCTTACCTGTTCTTCATTTAAGTCATATGAATAAGCAGAATCGGATAATAAATAAGAGTTTGCACTATTTTCAGTATCATACAATTCAAGAGTATATGAAAAAAGATTAATATGAGCTACAGCAAATAAAAGCAGAAAAAAGATTCTTTGAAAAAAATAAAAGGGTAATGTCAAACAATTCATAGAGGAATAAATAAAGATTAACTGTTAAGTTCTTCTAGTATCTCATCATATCGTTCTTTAGTCAATCTATAGTAGAATAAAACTGCCATGCAAGAAAGCGAGAACAATGCAGGAAATATATTATATAGCCACTTGATCCCAGCTAAGGTATTTTCACTCAAATCAGTATTAGGTTCATAACCAGTATAGGAAAGAACCTGAAGTGCAAAGAACCCAGCAAAAGACATTGCCAATTTTTGCATAAAACTAAAAAAAGATAGGGGAATTCCCTCGGATCTTATTCCTGTTTTCCAATGACCATACTCTATTGTATCCGGAACCATGCCCCACTGACAAATAGAACAAAACATCATACAGGATGAGCCTACCATAGATAACCCAATGAATAGTTGGTATGACTCAGTGGTAGGAATGGGAATAAAATGGCGAGCTAAATTAACAGCAAAAACAATGAGACTTCCAAATATAAATATATTTTTCTTTCCCCATTTAGAAGTTAAAATAGGAGTTAAAATTACTCCAATAATGTTAGCTGGTAACATCCACTGGAAAAAAATCGTCTGCAGTGACTCCACTCCCGCTACATATTTAAAATAATAAAATGAAACAGCATTTTGAACTACCCATATTGAAGTATTTAAAAACATAGATGCCGATAAAACTAGCAAAACATCATTCTTAAAAATAATTTTAGAAAGGTCTCTTAATTGATATTTTTGAACCGGTACGTTCACCCTTTCCTTAGACATAATGGCAGCATAAAATAATATTAGTGTTGAGATAATACCAAAAATTATTGCGACATAAAACCATCCTTCAGCCTCACTACTAAATTGAGGACCATTAAACGTGAGTAATTTGATTCCAACGAATTCAACTACTATTGGTGCACTGTTAACAAATGGGGTAACATATGAACCGACAATTGTAATCACAACAACTACAGCAAAAAACATCCTTAATGTAGATATTTTGGCTCTTTCTTGCTGATCTTGGGTTACTAAAGTACCTACAGCACTGTAAGAAAGCCCTACTGCAGTAAATATCATTCCATGAAGAATATATGTGAAATAGCAGTAAATAACCTGCATACTTTCGGAAAGCTCAGGTATACTAAAACATGCAATTAAGACCAAATTCAATGGTATGGCTCCCCAATATATAAATGGCTTATAACTTCCCCATTTACTTCTAGTTCTATCAGCTATGTAACCCATCAGAGGGTCATTAATAGCATCCCATCCCCTGGCTATTAGAAAGATGAAACTAGCGTGCCACGCACTTATCCCGAATACGTCGGTATAAAAATAAGCGAGGAAAAATCCAAGTAATTGGAAGTTAAGATTTATTCCAAAATCACCAATACTAAAATTTAATAATTCAGACTTTTTTAAGGGTTTCATAATTCAGATTTTAAGTTTTTACGTTTTTTTGAGAACGCTTCATAGAATCAGATCCAAACCAAAGAATATTTGTGACAATTCGAGGGTAATAAAGACTACCAATTGGTTTGCCCGAAGCGAATTGATCTGAACACGCTTGATCTTTTGATCCATTTACCTCCCATTCAACATGGGCACTATCAGCTGCCTCCTCACCTCCATAAGAAATACCTAATATTTCATGCACAACAAATTGATTTAAACAAATTTTACTCATCCAAGAATTATCTGCCGTACTCGATAATTTCCATCCCCCATCCTCATAGAGACAGATATCTGGTTTTAAAATGTTACAGACATGCTTCTTCAAAATAGTCAGGTATTCTGAAAACTCGCCTTCGATATCTAAGTATTTCATTAAACCCATTTGGTGGGGGTAAACTAATGCCTCCACAACAGGAATAATAGCACTTTTATTATTATTTTCTAGAACTGCAGGGATAAAGCCCAATTCTGGATTAAATGCTTTTGAGAGAGTATTTGCACATAATAAAGCAGATTCATGTGCAGCGGATGATTGAGCATCCTCACCTAATAATTTAAAAATATATTCTAGAGCTAAATAAGAAGCCCAACATTTGCCACCTAGATACGAATTTTTTCGAGACTGTGCCAAAGAATGATCTAGTGAATCATATGTTGTAATCTCTCCTCCTCCTTCAGTTCGAGAGCTATCAAAGCCCATTAGACCATCTCTTTGATTGAAATCTGGATGGTCGCGATTCAACAGACTTTCATAACACTTAATAAATATTTCCCTATGTGCATGCAAAAACTCATGATCTTTGGATTTAGCTACATAAAGACCCGCACACAGTATCCAGTTAGTAAGCTCTTCGTAAGTCATGTATGAAAAACACTTTCGATCGATTCCAGCAACTTCGTAGCAGGAATAATGCTCAGGACTAAAATGATTTCCTATCCCCATATCATGCGTAAAAGAAATACCTCCCTTATAAAGATCTTTTCTATTTTCAGGAGAGAAGATTTGATCTTCATAAGAATAATGAGAAACAAAGTGTTCTAAAACATTTTTAACAGTCCATGAATTTAGAGAAAGTTCGAAAAACGCCATATCAACGGTTAAGTCTAAAGTGTTAATCATTAGATATTCTCCTTCATTAACAAGCCATAAGGGCTTACCTTTTTCAACAAGCCACTCAGTTGAGCCATAATAACTACGAGTCCCATGAGCGATTAAAAATTGTTGATCTGTACTTAGACCACTTGCAAGTAACTTATTGTCGGCTTCAGCTGAGATACTTTTATAATCTTCAAAATTATCGAGCGCGTAATTTAAAACACAATCTATTGAATTAAAATACTGAGTATACCAATACTTGGCATCACGATTAACTGTAATCTGCTTACTTCTGTAGTATCCGATAACAAGACGAAGTTTCTTCTCTGAACCAGGACCAACTTTGAAGGAAATTCCCCCTATAGGCCCTAATAGAAATTTAGGCGTTTTATGATATCTGGAAAGTGCTTCTTCTATTCCAAAGTCGTTAAATTCTTCTGCATCATTGTCATCAGTTGCGAACCCAATTTCGTTGTGAGAAATTTGTCCTTTCAAGCTTCCCCGATTTGACAGAGGAACCCACGGTGTAATGCCTTGCCTGCCTCCCTGTATACCAAAAAAAACTTCCCAGTTTTCATCACTATTATTTTTAATACTAAGTTCTATAAAAGTTGCAGGGCAAGACGCTTCTTTCAGATCTTTTTCACTTGATGTAGAGGGATCAGGAATTTCAAAAAATGGTGAAAATATCTTAAATTCAATTCCGGGCGCCCTGAAAGAGTCTGTTGCCCAATGATAATCACGCTCAATTTCTTGTTCATCAAAAAGTATAGTTTTGCTTTCCTTATATTCATCATCATCCGAACTAAAACGTTCAGCATCGCTAGAAAGCCCTTCGGAAAAAGGCAACATATATGTTGTACCTGATTGAGTTCTATAGCCTATATAAATAGACTGATTTCCAGGAGTCCCTTTCTCTAAAGCCATTCCTCCATTTGCTCCAAACATACCTACTGTAAAAGATGCATGAGCGCCCATTGGAGAATGATGGGCATGAAAAGAGTTGGTAGATCTCATAACCAGCTATAAGAATAATATATAATTAGGACTGCAAACATAAAATAAAAATGGGCGATTTATCGCCCATTTTGTTAATCTTTAAAATTAAAATTATAATCATTGTGTTGGTATAGGAGTATTACTCAACCAAGTTGACCAAATAGTTTGGATGTCTGGATCTCCAGTTTGGCCATGATCCCCATCAACTCCATTGTGCTTTATCAATATCACACTTTCATTCCCTAAATAATCAAAGACTTCTATATCAGATTTATTAGTATATGTTTCTGAAGACGTGTTTGATACTTCACCTGTGTATCCTTTAAGGCCAGCATAAATGACGCCCGTCTCGGCAAATGAATAATTATTTCCACCACCTCCTGATGATCCATCCCACGCAACAGTATCATCCTGAACACCGCCTACTATAATATATCTATCTAGTATAGTCGGGGTAACTACATTGGATCTTGCAGGGCCGCTGTTCCACTCATCTGTAGTTGAATTATAAGCTTCATTGCTCAATGGCATAACGAAGAACATTGCTTGTTTCAACAGATTAGATCCAGCAGAATCAATTACCACTTGATGGGCCATACCTGCACCATTTGAATTCCCCATGATCGTTATATTGTTAATATCTACGTTATCATGCTGAGATACCATTGAAATTATCTCTTTTATAAATGTAGAGTCATCTATACCAGAATAACCATTTGATGAATTCCATCTATACGTGGTGGCACCATCCTTTGTTCCTACAGGTTCAGCAGCGGTTGGAGCCACTCTAATAATATCAGTACTATTACCAAGCCAGTTTGTACCATTAATTTGTATCTGTCCGTTATTATTTCTGCCATGCAGCATTATAATAACGGGATGTGGCCCCGGAGTAGATGGAGCATCTATAACAATTTCACGAGCTATTTCTCCATTTACAATTGAGCTATTCCCGGATCCCCAGCCAGAAGTAACTGTTTGGGTATATGAATAGGTGCCCGAAGAAAGATTACCACTTGTAGTCAACGCGGGATCGGGGTCTGAACTATCATCGCTGCTGCTGTCATCGCTGCTATCACCTGTCGCGCTAGCATTGTTGGTAAGCAGAGATATCTGGGCTCCATCTCCTGAGTCATTGAATAAGGCAAATTGTACGCCCTTATCTGATGAACTATTTACTGGAGTCTCTTGATTATCGTCCCAACTCCTACTTAGGTCGTAATTCAAGACATCAACAACAAACCGGTATTGACCATTAATTAGTGATACCTGATTTCCTGATGAATCATACAATGAGGCAGTTCTTCGAGAAGTTCCTTCTGGAATTGATGTCCATCTGTTAAAATTAACATATCCAATGTTTAGAACACCTGCGCTGTAACTACCACCACTTGAATCAACATCAGCGGCATTCCATGTGCGCGGTCCCCCATGATTCCAAAATGCATCAAGAGATCCATCGCCATCGCTTATATACAACTCATTGGCAAATTGTGTTATTGCTAAACGATAGAATTTTGAATCAGGGTCTCCATCATTTCCGCCACTTGCATCGAGTTGATTTACTGTATCAGTAAATTGCTCTCCTTCATCGTAAGAACCATTTCCATTTACATCAATGTATTCTTCCCATAAATCGTATGATCCATTAGGAGCATTGACCGCCGAGGTAAGATTGTACTTAGGAGCGGTACCTTGAACAGAATCAGATTCTACGATGTAGAAACTGTCTGTTGCATTATCTTGCCAAGAGAATCGCATACCTTCTCCTGCGAAGTGTTCCATTGAAAGTTCCGGAAATGCTCCGACATAAGGAACAGGTCCTGGATTCAAAATATAATCTCTAGCTGCCAGTGTTCCACTTACATCAGTTAAAGCATCAAAATCAAATGATACAACGTTGCTTCCTACGAGATCATCGCCAATATTAGTACCAGTTGTCTCGAATAGCGGGACAGTAGAACTGTCTGTTATCTCAACTAATGTCATCGTATTGATCTGAGCATAATCTCCATAAGCACCAGGAGCAGGCAACTCTTCACTAGCAGATGTAGAAGGGTCATCTTCGATTCCCCAAGAATCGCCAACTGGAGTCTTTGCTGCAAATTGTATAGATGAAATTTCAGTCATTCCAGTACCGTCTGTAACTGCCGGAACCCATGTGCCTGCAGCGCCATCTTCAAGAGAGTAGTACGACTTCCATTCGCCTGTAGAAGTATCTACGTCTATTCTCAATTTAGCACCAGTACCAATTCCAGGATTTCCGGTACCACTTCTTTGAACATTATTATCGAGGTAATCAGTTGTAAGAGTTGCAGCAGTAGTAGGAGAAGCCGCATTTGAGGATGGAATATATGCCTGACTAGTAATTTTTATGTCATTCGATCTATCGGGCTCGAGATCTTTGAGAAGTCTGATTGCCTCAATCTTAACAAAGTCGTTACTCCATGTAGCTCCACTTGGAGATAAGACTTTGATTCCGATCGCACTCAAATCATTAAAGCTACCGCTATCATTGTAATTGATAAGGCTTTGATATTCATCTACTCCAGTTATTGCCCTAGTTGCGTAGCGAGAAAAGAATTTACCATTTCCTAAATCAATTCCTATTTCAAATCTTATGGCATTGTCTCTTTCAACATAGTCTGTTTTGGTAATCGTACTACCAACGACTGAACCTGAGGTACTTGAACTTGCTACTGCATATGCTGTAGTATCGCTAGGATCAGCAGGCCCGGTAAGACCTACCACCACAGTATCACCATTACTATCATAAAGTAAGAATTCGATGCCTGCTCCGTCACCATTTTCTAAATTAAACTGGTCAACACTAAATTCAGCGACCCACCTGCCTTCGGTCATATCTTCTGAAAGCTCAAATTTAAATAAATCTTCTCCTGAACTATCTTGATTTGGTGCCCATTCATAAGCATCCCCTGTGCTACCTATATTTAGGTTATTATCAAAGGTGCTTGGTCCATCCTTATTCCAGACACCGCTTTGAGGACCGTAATTTACACTGTTAGTCAATGATACACCATTGCCTTCTCCAGTATGGAATTCTAGTTGAATTTTCGAGTCATCGACTCTTATTTCATTTGTTAGAAGGCCTACAGAAGCTCCTGCATTGTTAGTATTATTTGTTAAGAATTGGAAACCCTTATCTGATAAATAGGTTATTACCTCGTCTGTTGACCATAATGTTTTATCAAGACTGTAAGCATCAATTACTACTTCAGATATTACAGTATCTTTAGTAATAATATTGTCACCACTGCCAGCGGATAATGAAACAGCAGCACCATTGTTAGCTACTTTAAAATTACCCCACACATAAGCACTTGCTTTCCCTAAATCAGAAACATCTTCTTCACGTGCATCCTGGCTATAGTTGGCTGTTTTTCCAATATTTAAAGTTCCCGTTTCTACAAGTGCTCTTCCATTGTTCCAATCAACAAAGAACCCACTTTCTGCAGACTGAGTGGCGTTAGTTAATTGCGTTCCGTCTGCATCATCAAAATTAAACTCGGAAATTGGATTAGCGCGGTTGAGGACATATTCACCTGTTGTACCATCAAGGCTGGCATCATAAATACCAACTTTATCAACGGTTATCCAATCACCAGCGATACTATCTGTTGTGCTTTCCGCCCATGATTCGCCGTCAGGTTTTTTAATGATGAAACCTAATCTTTTTATATTATGCATTCCCTCTCCATCATCAACTAGAGTAACCCATTCACCATCTAAGATTTTAGCTCTGGTTGTAAATGTACCATCGCTAAGTTTATTAATAATCTGGAAAGTAGCGACACCTCCATCGGGAGAACTTGTACTGTCTGATCCAGTTAACCCGCCCACAAATACTGTTTCAGTTTCACCTCTAAGATCAGCATCTCTCTGATTATTCCAAGACCCACTCTCGATTTTCACATCTACAAAGCCGGCATTAGGATCCGAACCAGTATTATCAGTGAGAGAGATCTTACTGATCTTCATAAAATCACCAGTACTTCCATCTGCAATACTAGTATCTCCCCAAGTCGGAGTTTCTACTGCAGGAGTTGATTTTGTAACCACAGCAATCTTATCAATGTCAACCAATCCAGCACCATCTGTTGTTAAAGTTACCCAGTAAGCATCAGTACTTGTTTTATATCTAGCATCCCAAAAGCCAGTATCTAAATTTGTGCGAATTTGAAGTCTTATAGGAGTATTTGAAGTGAGTGGTATAAGTGATTGTTTGTAAGTACCAACACCATCAAGCCATCCTTGAGAAAATATCTTTACTACCTCACCTGAATCATCAGTTTGAACAACAATTTGAGCACCATTCGTATCTTTTCCCCTTATCTGAAATGCAACTCCTTTATTATCAGGATTATTTCCAATACCATCAGCTGGGACATCTGTATCGGCCCAATTTCCGGCATTCCATGAACCACTTAAGTCAAAACTATTTACAACGGTTTCAAAAATTAGTTGCCCAGATGTGATAGCACCTAAATTGTCCGTATCATCTGTGTCAGTAAATGTATACTGGACAAAATCATTATTTGTAGTTCCTGAAGGAACTGGAGTATATCTGTAAGCCTCGGTTGATGTATATCCAATATTTAAGAGTCCGGACTCAACTTGTGGCCCTGCTTTATTATAACTACCCTGTGCGGAGCCCTTATTCATATTTACTGCAGGGCTAACTCCATCTGGGTGATTGAGCCCATTCAAATAAGTACCATCAGAATGCAAGGTCCCATCAAACTTTTTAAAGTCTAAAAAGAATAAGCCATAATCGGTGACATCTTCATAACGAGTATTATCTCCAGGAAATTCGTCCACATCATCATTGTATGTATCACCATCAGTATCTAAAAGATTAGGATTAGAATTATCTGCAGTACTTTCATTTTCAAGGGTTGCAGCTTCAACACTATCACTGATTCCGTCTCCATCAGTATCAACAACCAGTGAGTTAGTTCCCGTATCGGAACTATCGACATATGTGCCAGAACCTGATTCAACAGTGTCTAGCAGACCGTCATCATCGTCATCCGTATCAACAGAATCTACCACGCCGTCTCCATCTGTATCAATGTCTACAACAAGAGGATTTGAACCATTGTCAACCTCTGTACCATCTATAATTGTATCTCCGTCGGAGTCATCATTTAAAGGATCTGTTCCTGTATTATTACTGTCTACATAAATACCTGTATTAGTTTCAACTGTGTCTAGTAATCCATCATTGTCGTCATCAGTATCAGCTGTATCAGGAGTACCATCACCGTCTGTATCTAACTCAACAAGAGTAATACTACGAATTTTCAAATAATCACCTTGCGAGGCACCTGTTATAGAAGAATCGCCCCAAGGATCATTGGCAGGTCTTTTAAAAGTTAATTGAAGATCGTAAATACTATCTACTCCAGCTCCATCAGTAGTAAGGTCCGTCCAAGCACCATTGTAGTAGGCACGGGCAGACCAAGTAGCATTATCTAAATCAATTACAGCCTGAATTTTTAAGTCATTACCTGTAGCCGCACCCGCTGTAACATTGTATTGCCCGGCATTTGTTCCTGTAAGATCTGTATCTGATAAACCACCAGTGTCATTACTTGCACTAGACTTCTGACTTTGTACTTTATGAGTTAAGGCGCCTGAACCACTAACGTGTGATCCAAGTACTAAATTTATGCCAGCGTAGTTA
>MDTB01140807.1_pt1 | contig 12452 bp, 10 predicted proteins | sample 811161 | NCBI WGS metagenome assembly MDTB01 (sample SAMN05326650, study PRJNA326480) | marine metagenome | isolation source: seawater | place: Mediterranean Sea | collected 2009 | reverse complement strand
CACCTTTGGATAAAAAAGGTCGTAACTTAATCAAATGATCAGAAATAAAAGGATTATTTTCCTTACCGGGAACAAGGGTAAATTGAGTTGATATTACCCATCCGCCCTTAATTTTTAGGTTATTTGCAATTGGGGCGATTCGACTAGGTAAAGCGCCAATATCTGAGTTTTTTAATCCGGCACGCCCATACGCTCCTCGCGAATGAATAAAGTCATTTTGTAGATCTACTATCAGTAAAGCAACTGAGTTAATATTTATCATAATTGGACCTCTAAGCTTTTAGCTTTCAATAATATCATTAATAATCAGGTTTCCATATTGGTCTATTATTGCCTTCAAACCTGGATTCAGAAATATGGTAGTATCCGATTGTTCAAGTATAGCGGGACCTATAATTTTTTCACCGACCTCCAAAGCCAATCTATCATAAACCTTAACTTGCCAGGTTTTCCCATTAGCATAAATTTCTCTCTTTTCCAAAATACATTCAGATGCAGTTTTGCCATCATTAGGAGCAAATAAGCTGATATCAAAAGAGGGTCGACGCCCGATGACAATAACTCTGAAATTGACAACTTTTATTGGTATATTTTCTAAAAGCCGTCCATATGTTTCTAAATATGCCTTGTCAAATGACTTTTGTATCTCATTTTTGTCTAGAGATACGTCATTCATATCAATGGGAACGACGACAGTATGGGTTTGCCCAATATAGAGCATATCAAATTCATAAAAATGTTCTAACTTCAGAATATCAGTATTAGATTCAGTTATATTAGTTTCTAATTCAAGGCTTGCAGTTCTAATTTCTTGCCTTAAAGACTTTGAATCAAGGTCAGTTAATAATTTATTCACCGTTTGCACACGATCGTAAAGCAAATCAGCAACGACACAGCCCAAAGCAGAAGTTACTCCAGGAAATCTTGGAATAATGGCGGATCTTAAACCAACTTCTTTAATCAGAGCTCCGGTATGAAGCGCACCCCCACCACCGAAAGGCATAGCAGAGAACTTGCTAGGATCATGTCCTTTTTCAATTGAAACGAGCCTAATAGCCCCGGCCATTTTCGCATTTGCCACCTTCAAAATTGCTTCTGCTCCATCCTCAACTGAGATTTTTAGTTTGTCAGAAATATGTTCTTTTATAGCAATTTTTGACTTTTCAATATCTAAACTATCTAACTTACCACCAATTGGCCTTTCGCAGCTTATTAAACCGAGTACGAGGTTTGCGTCTGTAACTGTTGGTCTAGTATTCCCGAGCCCATAGCAAACGGGTCCAGGATCTGAGCCAGCAGACTCTGGGCCTACCTTAAGCAATCCGCTATTATCCAGAGACGCAATAGAACCGCCTCCAGCACCTATGGTTGTAACTTCTATCATGGGCGTCCGAACAACCATTCCAAAGTCAATTGAAGTTTGGGATGCTAATGAAACATTACCGTTGTTTATCAAGGATACATCAAAAGATGTTCCCCCCATGTCGCAAGTAATAATATTTGTAAAACCTGATGCTATACCAATAGCTCTTCCAGCCATTACTCCCGCAGCAGGACCAGAAAGTGTTGTCCTTACAGGATATTTTTTAGCTATATCAAGGGACATAGTTCCACCATTTGATTGGACAATTAAGATCTCCTTATCAAAGCCTTTTATACTTAGTCTACTTTTCAATTGGTCAAGATATGAAGATACAACCGGTTGCAAATAAGCATTTAATACCGTTGTTGAAAGTCTCTCAAACTCACGCATTTCGGGTAAAATTTCTGTAGAGACCGAGACAAAGCTGTTGGGCCAGAGTTTTCTAATTTTTTTTGCTGCTATTTTTTCATTCCTATTATTTGCGTACGAATTCACAAAAAATAAGCATATAGATTCTCTACTTGATGCTAACAATTTCTCGACTTGGTCCTGAAGTCTTTCAAGGCATACTTTTTCTAAAATTTCACCGTTAGCCAGACCCCTCTCAGGGACCTCTAGTCTATATTTTCTTTCTACGACAGGCTTAAAATCACCCTTAAGTCCCCAAGTCTTTGGCCTATCTCGGCGTCGCATTTCTAATATATCGGCAAAACCTGACGTAGTTATTATCCCAGTTTTTGCGCCCCTTTTTTCTAGCAAAGCATTAGTTCCAACGGTTGAGCCATGGACAATATTCAGAATGGCAGAAAAGTCTGGAACTATTTTTGCCACTCCTTCAATAAAACCAAGGGACTGATCTTTCACAGTAGATGGAACTTTATTAGTAAAAAAGTTTCTCTTAACTGTATCAAAAACGAACACATCTGTAAAAGTTCCCCCAACATCAACCCCAACCAATAAATCAGCTTTTTTCATTTATAGTTTTCTCCAACTCCAAACGTGATTTTATTGTTTTTTTTCTATCAATTTTACCATCTTTATCCATTATAACTCCGTAGACATTTATCGCTGTCTGAAGGCTTATGTAACCCTTCTCTAAATCACTAAGAACTTGGTTTACCGGTCGTTTAAAGGGACTTCCGAAACCTCCTCCCCCTGGTGTCTGAAGTTGGAGTTTTTCACCACTTTTCAATTTTACACCAACACCTTTTGAAATAAGAGGCAACTCGGTATAGCCATCATCTCCCTGATAAGTAAATACATTTTTCAGTGCAGAAAATCCTCCTGAAATACCCCGAGGTGGGAATTTTCCCCTTTCGCCAAAAAGAGAAACTGTAGCATTTTCCTCAAGTAACTCAATTTCATAAACTGCACCAAGCCCTCCTCTGAATTCGCCTGCCCCTCCTGAATCTGACCTTAGTGCCCAGCGTACAAATTTGACAGGGTAGGCGGCTTCGAGTATTTCCAAAGGAGGTATCGTAGCTGTGGAAATTGGCGCATTACCGTGATTTAATCCATCTCCTCCATGGTAAGCCCCATGCCCTCCGCCAAAAAAAGAAAACATTACCCACCTTGAACCGTTTGATCGGTATCCAGACAAAGATAGGGCATTTATAGTTCCATAAGCACAAGCCATGGATTTTAGTGGAGAAATTTCAGACATTGCTAGGAAGATCACATCTATAAGCCGTAGAATTGTTTCAGTATATCCTCCAACAGGCTTTGGCGCTTTCACACTTAAGATACTATCTCTCTCAATTTTGAAGACTATTGGGGTAAGAACTCCAGCATTAGCGGGCACATCTTCAAAGAGATGTTTTAACGCAACATAGCAAGCTGCAACAGTTGTAGAATAGGAAATATTAACTGGACCAGAACAAGCCTTCGATGAACGGCCAAAGTCTAAAACCATTTGATCGTCATCAATAGTAAGGTCTAATGCAACCTTTAAAGGAACATCTGATATACCGTCATTATCTAACCAATCTTCTGCTGAGTATTTTCCATTTGGTAAATTAGAAATTTGATTTTTCATCATTGTCTCTGCTCTCTCTTTTAGTGCATCAAGAGCATTCAAACTCAAGCTGTATCCGTATTCATTCAAAAGCGAGTGCAATCGGTTTTCTCCCAAATCTAGAGCATTAATCTGCCCGTTTAAATCACCATAAAGAGAATTTGGGAGTCTTGAATTTGCTAGAAGTATATCTGCTATATCCTGTTTAAAAATTCCAGTTTCATATAATTTTACTGGGGGAATTAAAATTCCCTCCTGAAAGCATTCAGTAGCAACTGGATTGTAGTTTCCAGGAACATTACCCCCAACATCATGCCAATGACCAACGGAAGCGAGATAACAGAATACTTTACCACTGTGAAAAATAGGTTTTACTAGTCTGAAATCCGAAAGATGGGTTCCTCCATCGTAAGGATCATTAAATATCCAAACATCCCCTTCCTGAGGTTTTTGATTTAAGACTTGCAGTTTCTTAATCACTGCTTTAACGGCGAAAGACATAACACCAACAAAAATTGGTAGCCCCGAACTTCCTTGGACCAAGGTATCTCCAGAATGAGCATCATAAAGTCCATGAGATGCGTCATGTGCTTCTGCAATTATTGGATTAAAAGCTGATCTAAATAATGTTACATCCATTTCATCCGCTATTTGCTCAAATCTGCCTTTTAGAACGGCTAAGGTCACTGGATCAATTTTCACCCTATTCTTGCTCATACTCTTTTCCCTTATCTAGCAAATTTGAGGTTCCAAGTATTTCATTTAGGCTAGAGAGATCATGCATTCGATTTAGGAATTTCGCATTACTTCCTTCTTTTAATAGATTACTGAAATAATCTTCACTGGTTTTGGCCAAAGCCCTTACTAAACCTCCAGGGAAAATCACTAAGCTAAACCCCATTTTATTTAATTCATCTGCATTTAATGAGGGGCTCTTCCCGCCTTCAACCATATTTGCCATTAAAGGTACTCTGTTCCTAAAGGTATTTGAAATTATCTCCATTTCGGTAATTGATTGGGGGGCTTCGATAAACAGTACATCAGCGCCTGCGGCTATGTAAGCATCTGATCGATCTACTGCAGAATCAAAACCCTCCACAGCTATAGCGTCAGTTCTTGCAATTATCAAAGTATCATCAGACAAACGTGCATCGCACGCTGCCCTAATTTTTCCAACCATTTCCGCCTTTTTAATTACACTTTTGCCCTGCAGATGTCCGCATCTTTTAGGAATTGATTGATCCTCTAGCTGCAAACAGTTAGCACCAGATCTTTCAAAAACACGGACTGTTCTTTGAACATTAAGAGCGTTACCAAAGCCATTATCAGCATCAACAATTATGGGCACACAAATTCTATCTCTGATAAAAGCAATATTTTCGGCTACCTCGGACATAGTTACAAGACCAACATCGGGACGACCAAATCTTGTGTAGGCAAAAGAGGCTCCTGAGAGGTATACTACTTCTGCTCCTGTCTTTTCGGCAATTAAGGCAGATAACCCATCAAAAACACCTGGTGCTAAAAGGATTCTATTTGACGCTAAACGTTTTTTTAGGGTCATGTTAATATCTCTGAATTATTTGGGTTAAGGCGATTTTTTAAGTGTGGAATTAACCCTCCACTATTCAAAATTTTAGCCAAATTTGGTGGTATAGGTTCTAAATCTAAAGAAAGATTCCTACTTGGCACATTCAATTTGTTCTTTGGAATTAATAGTTCAACAAAATCACCATCCTGAATACTGGAAACGTCTTTGCAAACTATTGCTGGTAAGCCAAGATTAATTGAATTTCGATAAAAAATACCAGCAAAGGATATCGCAATTACTGCCGATATTTTTAAAAATTTCAAAACTTCTACGGCTTGCTCTCGAGAAGATCCTGCTCCAAAATTATCGCCAGCAATGATCACATCCCCAGGTGATGATAAATGGGAGAACCCAGGATAAGTTGATTCCAAGCAATGGGCTGCTAACTTCTCTATTCCTGCCGCCATATAGCGGCCTAGGGCTAATTGGTCGGTATCAATATTGTTTCCTAAGACAAAAGCTTTAGTAGCCATTTATATTTTACCTAACTTTTTAAAAATTCCCTTGGGTCAGTTATCACTCCATTTATTGCTGATGCGGCCACTGTCATTGGAGATCCTAACCAGACCTCTGAAGAGTCAGCTCCCATTCTACCTTTGAAATTCCTAGCAGTAGAGGAAATGCAGGTAATTCCTGAAGCTAATCTATCGGTTCCATACCCAGCACAAATCCCACATGCATTAGGTAGAAATGTAGCCCCAGCATCTTCTAAAATTTTCATTACTCCGTTGTCCCTGGCTTTATTTTGATCTCTAAGGGATGCTGGCGCAACTATTAGCTTGGTCGTAGATACAACAGTCCTATTTTTTAATATTGTTGCAGCGGCTTTGAGGTCAGTGTATTTGGCGCCGGTGCACGCTCCTATGTAGGCAACGTCACAGTTAACTTGCTCTATGTCACCAATCGAGCTGGAATTTGACGGAGAGTGTGGCGCTGCCACCTGTGGCTCAAGTCTTGATGCATCAAAATTATGATATTCGATACCATCTGCTTTTATTTCGGTAAAGAGTACTTGCCAATTACCTAGGTCGTTGCCCAGCGATTGCAGGTAATCCTCAGTTTTTTTGTCAGGCGCTATAAGACCAACTTGTGCACCAAGTTCAGCTGTCATATTGGACAAGGTCATTCTCTCTTGCATTGTTAATTGTTCAATTGCATTGCCAGAAAATTCAATTGCTTGATATCGGCCCCCATCCATCCCTAGTTTTCTACACAAAAATAGCATCATATCTTTGGCCATTACAGCTGGTTTTAATTGGCCAGACCAATTCAAAAAAATGGTCTCTGGAACCTTTATCCAAATTTCTCCAGTGGCAAGAACACTAGCCATTTCTGTAGCCCCAATACCAAACATATAAGTTCCAAAAGCTCCTCCAGTGGGCGAATGACTGTCCCCACCCACTACTAGCATTCCAGGATTGAGATGTCCTCTCTCGGGTAAAACAACATGACAAATACCTTGTTCATCATAAAAGGAAACTTTTTCCTGTTTTGCCCATTTTCTTGTAAATTCTAATATACCATTGCCTTCTGAAGTTCCGCTGGAAACAAAATGGTCAGAGATTAGTACTACTTTAGAGGGATCAAATATTTTACTTTTGAGCTCCTTTAATATTGGAGCGACTCTCCGAGGCCCTCCGGAGTCGTGTATCATTGCTAAGTCTACTTTTGCGACTATTATATCTCCCACATTAACATATTTGCGGTCAGCTGCCCTTGATAATATCTTTTGTGCCAAACTCATGTACAAAATAATAACTCCAATAAACATTTAAAGCTTTGTAGTTGATACTTGACTCATAGTAGAGACTTTCGATAGCCTTTAAACAATTATATTCTAAAGCTAAGTAACCTGGGCGATTTTAGCAAATAGAAATTTGTCCGATATCCGGTTAAAGATATTTTTGACCCTAGGCTTAATTTAGTTAGTTATTAGTTTTAGATACTACTAAAAGTATTGATTTAGGTTTAAAATTTTATGAATGTCCAATTTAAAAAATTACAGAAACTAGACAAATTAATTGAACAGATTCTCTATTATACCTCCGGCGTTCTCTTGTTAATAATGGCCATAGCAATATTTTACTCCGTAAGCACCCGATATCTTTTAAATGATCCACCACTTTGGTCTGATGAAGCACCAAGGGCATTTTTTTTATGGCTAACCTACATAGGAATCATAGTCGCCACTAAGCGTGGCCAAAATATTCGTGTTACTCATTTTATCGATAAAGTACCTCCTTTTCCAAGGGTGGTTATTGAAACAATCATGCATATACTAGTATTGGTAATGCTTCTAAGCCTCGTGTGGTATAACTTCCCAGTTATTCAACTTCAATTGGGTGGAAAAATGCTTTCAACTGGTTGGAGCTTTGTGTGGGTTTATCTACCTGTCTCAGTTGGCTGTACCTTTATGATCTTTTATCAAAGTAGATTAATGATCAAAACAGTAAAAATTTATAGAAACTCAAGGGACGAAGAGACATAATGCTTCTTTCCTCTATGATTTTAATTCTTGTTTTTTTCTCTTTGATGGGCATGGAGATTGCTTGGGCAATTGGTCTTGCTGGTTTTGGTTATTTGACGTTATCACAATTTTCATCAGACGCTACGCCAATGGTTTTATTTGCCCAACAAATGACCTCAGGGGTGAATTCATTCGTGCTGATAGCCATCCCGTTATTTGTTTTTGCGGGCGAACTCATGAATGTCACTGGTGTTACCCAAAGAATAATTAAGTTTGCAGCCTCACTTGTTGGCCACAGAAATGGTGGCCTTGCAAATGTCGGTGTAACAGCAAACTTTATTATGTCAGGTTGCTCAGGCTCAGCCTTAGCAGATGCAGCTGCCACTGGAACGGTTCTTCTGCCTGAAATGAAAAAAAGGGGCTTTGATCCAGCCTTTTCTAGCGCTGTTATAGCCTCTGCTGCTACGGTGGGACCTATTGTTCCCCCCTCAATCTCTTTTGTCTTACTAGGGGCTATAGTAAATATATCTGTAGGACAGTTATTTCTTGGTGGGGTAATACCTGGAATTTTAATGTTCATAGCTATGTTTGGAGTAACATGGTGGATATGTAAGAAACGAGGTTATCCTTTAGAAAGAAGGGCAACTGGACCTGAACGTGGTGTTGCTTTTTTCGAAGGAATAAGTGCGCTGATTGCTCCATTTATTATAGTAGGTGCCATAATTTTTGGGGTAGCAACGCCAACAGAATCAGCTGCAATTGCGGCATTTTATGTGCTTTTCTTAGGTCTTTTTATTTACCGAAATTTGTCCCTAAGACAAATACTGGAGGCAGCTTCACATGCTGCAGTGATTACCTCCGTCATAATGCTCACGGTCGCAACCTCAAAGATTTTTGCCTGGCTAGCTGTAAAAGAAAACCTAGGGGAATTCTTGATAGCAGGATTACTTTGGGTGACAGACGAGTTGTGGGTTTTGTTGTTGATGATAAACGCACTACTTCTGATATTAGGGATGATAATGGAAATATTACCCATTATGCTAATATTGGCCCCAATTTTGTTTCCGCTGTTAACTGGTCTGGGAGTCGACGAAGTCCATTTTGGTGTTGTTATGGTGTTAAACCTAATGATTGGCATGATAACTCCACCAATAGGACTCAACTTGTTTATAATATCATCAATTGGCGGGGTCGGTGTAATTGATATTTTTAAGCAGGCGGTTCCTTATTTTTTAATACTTGTTGTGGTGCTGCTAATTACGACGTTTATACCATCGTTGACTTTGTTTTTACCTGAACTCGTTTTTAGAGATTAGTAAAAAGTATAAATTAACCAAAAGGAGAAAATAATGACTATTAGTAGAAGAAACTTTAACACCGGAGTAGGAGCTATTGGATTGGCCGCTGCTTTGACTGGAGTAGGAGCTCCTGCTTTTGCTGCAAAGACACTGATATACGGTAATGCTGGAAATATTGATAGCGCTTCAAACAAATTTGCCAAAAAATGGCTTGACCTAGTAACAGAGAGAACTGGTGGAGATCTCAATTTTGATATCAAAGCAGGTACCATAGGAGGTGGTAAAGACGTTCTTGATGGGACCGCACTAGGCACAGTGAATCTATATAACGGTGCGTATACGGGCTTAAGAGAATTTGATGTCTTTTATGCACCCTATTTTGCACGCGACTCAAATCATGCGCAAGCAATAGCAAATAATCTTCTTTTCGAGGAACTTAATTCTGCAGTACAGAAGCGTTATCCTTCACTTAGGTACCTAAGCGTGGCTCGCGCTGGGCCATGGAAACTTTTTACAAATCAAAAGTTAGAAACCTTTGATGACTTAAAAGGACTTAAGATAAGAGCTCCCTCAATTGAGGGCGTTATAGCCGGCCTAGAGCAGGTAGGAGCAAAGCCTACTGTTATACCATTTAATGAACTATATGGAGCTCTTCAACAGGGAGTAGTGGATGGCATGGCTACTCTGGGTAATCTTATGATCAGTCAAAAGTTTTACGAAGTGGTAAAGCATTGCTACCAAAACGATTGGGGAATAGGTCTTGATAAACAGATGATTAATATGGGAACTTGGAATAGTTTGGGAGAGAAAAACCAAAAGATCTTAACAGAAACCTTCAATGAGTTGGAACCTCAGGACTTTTTTAGAGCAACAGAGGAAGCCGAAATTTCAAACTTTAAGAAATGGCGTGAACTCAATGGTGAAGATAGTACTCCACTCCTGGATGCTTCCGCTGCCCAAAAGACTCTTGCCCCTGCGATTAAAGGCCTCGCAGATGATATATTTGGTGCAGGGACTTATGATCGGATACAATCCATCTAGCGAACTAAAATTCAGGAGTTATAGTTTCGTCAAAAAAGACTATAACTCCTGGATAGAGTGGCAAATGTCTTAGCGTAATTTAGTTTACTGCAGGCTCTTAACTAGATATAAAATCGGCTGCTCTCTCAGCAACCATAATAGTAGGCGCTGCCGTGTTAGCAGAGGTAATTGATGGGAAGATAGACGCATCTACCACTCTTAGTCCCTCTGTACCTCTCACACGAAGCTCAGGGTCAGTTACTGATGCTTCATCCACGCCCATCCTGCAAGACCCTGACAAGTGATGGACAGTACTTGCTTCTCTTTTAACCCAATTCCTTAATTCAGATTTACTTTTGATTTGAGATCCTGGTCCAATTTCTGACCCACGATAAGGGTCGAATGGTTTCTGACTAAACACATCTCTCAGAAGTTCTACTCCATCAACCAATGTTTTCAAATCTTGAGGCTCAGCGAGATAATTTAGTCTTATTTCAACTTTATCATTAATTTTTTTTCCAGTAAGCTTCACTCTGCCCCTACTCAAGGGCCTCATAACTGATGCATTTGCCATAAATCCCGCGCTACTATTTTGTATCTTAGAGAATGGGTTAAACCTTATAGTTGCAGTGGTTAGAGCTGGCAAAAAAGCACTTTGAATATTGGGTATATCAGCACCAGGTCCGCGCATGTATGCTCCTGCCTCTAGCGGAAAGACATTCATAGGACCAGTTCCAAACACCAAAGCGCGAAGGAATGAAATTGATGCTAAATCAATACGCGTAAGTTTATGAAGGGAAACATTAGCCAAAGTTTTATGGGAGACCCTAACTAGGACATGATCTTGTAAGTTCTTACCAACATGCGGAGAATCTAACTTTGGCTTTATTCCAATTTTCATTAGATCATTTGCTGGTCCAATGCCAGATCTCAGTAAAATAGTTGGGGATCCTATCGCTCCTCCTGCCAATATTATTTCAGATTGAGCCATTATTTGATTTACTTTGGAGCCTTTCAAAACTTCGATACCTACTGCCTTATTCTTCGAAAATATGATTCTTGAAACTTCTAATCCCGTCTTCACTGTCAAATTTTTCCGACTTTCAACATCTTTCAAAAAAGCAGTATAAGAACTCTCACGTCGGCCATTTCTAATATTAAAATGATAATAGCCAAAGCCTTCTGGACTTGGTGAATTAAAATCGCTAACTCGATTGTGACCGGCTGCTACCCCCGCTTCTACAAATGCATCAGCTAAAGGGCTTACTGGTATACTGCGTTTGGAGACAGCTAACTCTCCTCCGACACTATGATCCTCAGAACATTCTTTATCTAGGAAATCTTCTGACTTTAAAAAATATGGTTGGACAGAATCCCAAGACCAACCAGGCATCCCATTTTGCGCCCAAAAATCATAGTCCAGCGACAGCCCCCTAGCATAAACCATCCCATTTATAGAAGATGAACCCCCTAATACCTTTCCTCTAGGCAAATCAATAGTTCTATTATTCAACGCACCCTCAGGCATTGTTTTAAAATTCCACAATCTCCGGCGTCCTCTTAGTAACATGGCGGTCATAAGTGGTACCATTAAAGTTGGATCAAACCGACCCTTTCCACCTGCCTCTATAAGGAGAATTTTAAAATCTTTATTTTCTGATAACCTACAAGCCAAAACACAACCAGCTGCACCTCCCCCCACAATAATATGAGTGTAATCAAGGGAAGTTTTCACAGCTCTTTACTCTCTCTCACCGCTTCATCAAATCCCCCCTGACCACTCATAACTGCCCAGGCTTTATAGGGCTCAGAAGCTACCACATCTTCATCAGTAATCAGCTTCTTCCAAACATCACATGCATCGACAAAGTTTGGTACGCCACCAGGAAACATCGCTAAACTCAAACCTTCAGCAATTGCATTTTCATCTGCACCATGTTTGTAGGCTCCTAGAATATGCTCTCTAACCCAAAACCATCTTCGATGACATTGGTGACAGGCTGCTAAAGATATTTCCAAAAGCCAAGGTTCAATTTCAAAATCTTTTGTTAACTTACTTAACCCTTTTCTATAAACTTTTATCGCCTCGAATTTCTCCAAGTGTCCCCCCCAATTTACCTCCACAAAATTATGCCTACCAGCTCCTTCTGCCCATGCAGCAATAAGAAGAGTATCTTCAACATCTAAATTACTTCCACCACTTCTTTTTAGTCGATCAAGATGATGGGTAGCTATAGCCTCCCCTGTTGAAATCAGTATAACTAGCCATACAATTTCTTTCTCCCATTCGCTTAAAACTCTTTGATCTAATGTCAAGGCTGTGTAAGTTGAGTCATAAGCTTCTAATAGTTTTGGTGAGGAAATGGCTAAAAGCCCATGATGAGGTAGAAGGTAACCCCGTTTTTCTCTGAGCTTTTTAAGATTGTTTTTTACCTCATTAAAAGATAAATCTCTAGGTACAGTATTTTTTTCACTCATTGAAAGCAGTCTTTTAATCCATCAAATAATTTACTTTAGAAATAGTATAGAATTATTTTACCTATGTATTCAATAAAGCGATTAAAAATTCATATCTAAAGATTCACGTAAATCCATATGATTAAATTTTAAATAGGGACCTAATAATGAAACTTTTTTACAGTCCACCATCACCATTTGCTCGAAAGGTGCTTGTAACCTTAATTGAAACTGAACAAATT
>MDTB01125118.1_pt1 | contig 12452 bp, 15 predicted proteins | sample 811161 | NCBI WGS metagenome assembly MDTB01 (sample SAMN05326650, study PRJNA326480) | marine metagenome | isolation source: seawater | place: Mediterranean Sea | collected 2009 | reverse complement strand
TTTTTTTTCTTTAAATTTTTGAAATATGTACCTGCCGCTAAACCAAATTTAAAAAATTTTTCTCCATTAATGTTTCCAATATTAACTTTTCCTCTTATTCCATCAGTGCCAAAATATTTTTTTTTCATTTGTTTAATATATTCTCAAATATTAAAAGACCTTGTTTAACTTCCTCTACATTATGTACTCTAAAAATTCTTATTCCCTGCAAGTAAGAATAAATTATTGATGATAGCGTTCCTCCAATTCTTTCTTTCGTATCATATTTTCCAGAAATTTGATTAATAAATCTTTTTCTAGAAGTGCCAATTAATATAGGAAAACCAAGTGAATGAAATAAAGAAATTTTATTCAATATCATCAAATTATGTTTCAAGTTTTTTCCAAAACCTATTCCAGGATCTAGTATTACTTTTTTGTTATGTTTGAATTTTTTGAGTTTTTTGATTTCTTCCTCAAAGAAATCGTAAATATCCAATAATACGTGACTATACTTCGGATTGATTTGCATAGTTTGAGGAGTTCCTTGCATGTGATGAATTATTTTCCACAAATTTTTATTTTTTATAGTATTTAAGGAAGCTGGATCAAATTTAAAACACGATACATCATTTATAATATCTGCTTTATGTTTTATTGAAAAGTTCATAACCAGTGATTTTCTTGTATCAACCGATAATAAAGTTTTAGGAAACTTTTTTTTGAATTTTTTTAGTATTTGTTTAACTCTTTCGAGTTCTTTTTTTTCGGGAACAGTTTTTGACTTAGGTCTAGTGGACTCTCCTCCCACATCAATAATATCTGCTCCACTTATAATCATATTTTTAATTCTAATTAATGCTTTTTTGTTAGAATTAAATTTTCCACCATCGGAAAAACTATCTGGTGTTAAATTTAAAACTCCCATGAGCATATGATTTCTTTTCTTTAAAAATTCCCTTTTAGAAGTAATATTCTTTATATCTCGTAATACCTTTTTTTTAATTACAGTAGGGAGTTTATTTATACTTTTTATATTTATGACTTTAGAGCTTACTTTTTTTTTATCTTTGACAAAAATTTCAATTTGATTGAAAGATAATGCATTGTGTCCACATAAAGGTAGAGAAAGCTTTTTTTTTATGAGTTTCTTTGAAATTGAGCCATAAAAAAAATTACACGCACGAGTGTAATATTTTTTCATACTTATTAGACTGCTGGCTTAGGTTTTAATCCAAGTGAACCAAGAGCTGAAGAGGTTTTTCCATCATCTTCATTATCATCTTTGAAAGATCTAGTCGGTTTGATATTTTTTAGAATTAAGTCTCTGATTTCATCGCCAGAGAGTGTCTCGTAAATTAACAGGGCTTTAGCTATTTTGTGTAAATCGTCAATTTTTTCTGTTAAGACCTTTCTTGCTCTTTCATAGCCTTTGTCTACAATATTTTTTACCTCTGCATCTATTTTTTTTGCAGTTTCCTCTGACATATTTTGTTGTTTTGTAACTGATCTCCCTAAAAAAACTTCTTCCTCATTTTCTCCGTATGCAATTGTTCCTAGCTCTGTGCTCATACCGTATTTAGTAACCATATTTTTTGCCATTTTAGTTACCATATCAATATCTGATGAGGCTCCAGAAGTTACTTTATCGTGACCAAAAATTATTTCTTCTGCTATTCTTCCTCCCATAGCTACAGCTATATCTGAATGCATTTTTTCCCTTGTTACAGACAATTGGTCTCTTTCGGGTAATCTCATTACCATTCCTAAAGCACGTCCCCTTGGAATAATTGTTGCTTTATGAATTGGATCTGATGCTTTCTCATTTAATGCCACTATAGCATGACCACCTTCGTGATAAGCTGTAAGTTTTTTCTCATCCTCTGACATCACCATTGATCTTCTTTCAGCTCCCATCATTACTTTGTCTTTTGCTTCTTCAACATCTGACATAGTCACAACTCTTTTGTTTTTTCTTGCTGCAAGTAAAGCTGACTCATTAATCAAGTTCGCTAAATCTGCACCTGAAAATCCTGGTGTACCTCTAGCAATTGTTCTTAATTTTACATCTGGACCCGTGCTAATTTTTTTAATGTGAACTTTTAATATAGCTTCTCTGCCTATTATGTCTGGGTTACCAACAACAACTTGACGGTCAAATCTTCCAGGTCTCAATAGAGCAGGATCTAAAACATCGGGTCTATTAGTTGCAGCAATCAATATGATACCCTCATTGGTATCAAACCCATCCATTTCGACAAGTAATTGGTTTAAAGTTTGCTCTCTTTCATCGTTTCCTCCACCTAAACCAGCTCCTCTGCTTCTTCCTACTGCATCTATTTCATCTATAAAAATTATACAAGGTGAATGTTTTTTGCCTTGTTCAAACATATCTCTTACCCTAGATGCTCCAACACCAACAAACATTTCCACAAAATCAGATCCCGAAATAGAGAAAAATGGTACATTAGCTTCTCCCGCTATTGCTTTCGCTAATAGAGTTTTACCAGTCCCTGGTGGCCCTATTAACAAAGCGCCTTTAGGTATTTTTCCACCTAATCGGCTAAACTTTTTTGGATCTTTTAAAAATTCAACTATCTCCTCGACTTCTTCTTTAGCTTCTTCAACGCCAGCTACATCATTAAAAGTAACTTTGCCTTGTGCCTCATTAAGTAATTTAGCCTTTGATCTTCCAAATCCCATTGCTCCACCTTTTCCACCTTGCATCTGACGCATAAAAAATATCCATACGCCGATCAACAAAAGCATTGGAAACCATGAAAGTAAAATTCCTAAAAGTGATGGCATTTTATCCTCTTGAGGAGATGCAACTATGCTAACACCCTTTGATGAAAGTTTGTCAACTAGTTCGGGATAATTAGGTGAATAAGTTTTGAATTTTTTTCCATCGGCCAAAATTCCAGAAATGTTATTTCCTTGTATTTGAACCTCAACAACCCGCCCAGCTTCAACTTCATTTAAAAAGTTTGAGAATGGTAATGCATTTCTTTCAGCACTAATTTTATTTGGGTCCTGAAACATATTGAATAGTCCTACCGATAATAAGACTATTATGACCCACATTATTAAATTTTTAGCATTCATATTTATTAAATAATCATTAATCTTTTTAAAACAAGTATATTGTAATATTTAATAAGTTGTAAATAAGACAAAAAGTGACTAATTGGCCTTAAAATTTTCATTTTTCAGCTTTTAAACATAAATTCTCACCTTTTTTAAAAAAAATACATCCTCCAAGAGTAGATTTCTTAAAATCTCTTTTGTCTATATTTTCAATTAAATTTCCTACTTTTTTTGATCTTATATCATAGTAATTTTTTTTTAATTTCTTAATTGCCTTATTAATAAGAGCCATTTTAGCATCATTACTGAGTTCTTTATATCTTTTAAAATTTATCATAATTTCTTTATTTGATTTTTTAATCAAATCTTTAAAAATTTTATTAAGATACTCGTCTAAAGTACTTTTACTAATTGTTAAGTTTTGAATTGATTTAAAAATCTGCTCATATTTAATACCACTTTTTTCTAAATGTCTTTTTAAACCTCTAACTTTTGTTCTTAGATACTTAGAATTTTTATTTGATGGATCTTTAAAATATTTGCCAAAAACATTTTTAGAAATCTTTATTAATATATATTTCTTTATATCAAGTAATGGTCTACATAAAATCACTTTACTGCTAATTTTACTTAAACTTCTCATTGCCGATAACCCTTTCAAACCACTTCCCCTTGAAAGTCTTATTAAAAAAGTTTCTACTTGATCCTCAAGATTATGAGCTGTGAGAATTACAGATATTTTATTTTTTTTACAATAATTAATTAAGATACTATATCGTGCATCTCTTGCCTGAGCTTGAATATTTTTTAAAATTTTTTTCTTATTAACAAAAATTTTTAAATTAATTTTTTTTTTTTGAAGTAATTTTTTTACTTGTTTGGCTTCATGATTAGAATTTTTTCTTATATTGTGATCAACTAAAACATAATGAAACTTTGTATTTTTATGATATGTATATGATTTAGTTAGTGCTGCTAAAGCTAAACTGTCTGGTCCTCCAGATACAGCAACTAAAAATATTTTCTTATTTAAAGTGTCTAATTTTTTTTTAAAATTATTGAATATAATTGATAATTTCTTATTATCTTCAAAACCGTTTTTAAGATTTACACTTGAATTTTTTTTGCTCATACTGAGCTTTTTGTAACACAGACTTGTTTGCTTTTGGATATTCTTTTTTAACTCCAGAAATCATTTTACAGCCTTGATCTTTTTCTCCTAGTTGAACCATCGTTATTCCTAACTTCAAAAGATTATCCGCCGCTTTTTTGCTTTTTGGGTAATTTTGATATCCATCTAAATATGCGGTCGCCGCATCAGAATATAGTTGTCTTATTCTAAATGTTTCACCATACCAGTACTGTGCACTGCCTGCTAAGTCGTGATCTTTATTTTTGTCAATGAATTCTTTTAAAGCAAATTCTGCTGTTTCATAATCTCCTATTTTCATAAAACTAACTGCAAACTCGTATTGTTCTTCTGCAGGCTTGTTTGGAAGTAACGACTCTCTTTTTTCAGGTTCTTCAGCAATTACAGTTTTTGCACTTTCTACTGAGTTGATTGATTGATTAACTGGCAAGTTAGTGGTTTGATAAGCTGGAGCCGCACCTAAATCTTGAGGTTTATTGGATCCAGGTAAAATTTTTTGACTTTCCGATGTTTTATTTATTGTGCCGTTTTCTAAATCAGAAAATCTTAATTGGTTATCAGATTGAATTTTTGTTACACGTGATGATAATTTATCTAATTTAAAATTAACTTCTTCAAATTTATTTGTTAGTTCTCTAAATTGATCTTCTATTTCATTTAATTTTAAAAGATGTTTGGTCATTATATCTTCATTCAAACCGTCAGAGCTTACAGAGCTAGATGTTTTAAGTGAAACTACATCTGATTTTTGATAAACAGCTTTCTCTAAAGTTTTAAGATCTTTTGTTATAACTTGAATTTGATCAGATATGGCTTTCAAATAAATTTCATCTTCTTCTGCAGATATGAAATTAAAAAAGAGTGTAAAAATAACAGATAAAAATATTAATTTTTTTTCAAACTTAAGACTCATTTCAAATTAGTAATTAGATAAAATGGCAAAAAAAAGACCCCTTAATCGTATATATTAAGGGGTCTTAGTATCTGTTAAATATTATTAGTTAACTTTAACTGTTACGGATCTTCTATTTTGAGACCAAGCTAAAGGTGATGAAGCTGGGTTTACAGGTTTTTCTTTACCGTAGCTAATCACTGAAATTCTTTTGCCTGAAATTCCGTATGTCATTAAATAATCTCTAGCAGCGTTAGCTCTTCTTTCTCCTAACGCTAAGTTATATTCTCTAGTTCCTCTTTCGTCTGCATGACCTTCGATCGTAACATTTAGATTTTTGTTTTTTCTTAGATACGTAGCCTGTTTTCTTAAAGTAGCTCTCGAAGCAGTAGTTAAAGAAGACTTGTTAGTTGCAAAAAATACTCTATCAGGAACTCCGGAAGCTAAGTATTCAACTGTCTCTTTTCCAGTGTATACGTCGCCATCAATGTTTCCTGATTTTTTTGCTGTAGAACATGCACTTAAAATTAAAGTAGCAAATAATACTAGTAATATATTTTTTAAATTCTTATTAAACATCATTTTTTCCCCTGGGTTTGATAGGTGTTTTATTTCAAATTATTGAATATTATTCAAGTGTATTTTACGTAAAATAAGACCTTATTTTGATAAAAGAGAGGACCAAGATGGGTCTGAAGCATCAGTTTCTGTTTGAAGCCTTCTTTCATTGTATCCTGTAATATCGATAGACCATAATTTTGCTGAAAAACCCTCTCCTTTTGATCCAGCTTTTGTTTCTCTATAAAAAACCAAAACTCTTCCGTTAGGAGACCAGGAAGGAGCTTCTTGGTAGTAATTTTCAGTAAGCAATCTTTCACCTGTACCATCTGTTCTCATCACACCTATATAAAATCTTCCTTTTCTCATTTTAGTAAAAGCTATTAAATCTCCTCTTGGAGACCAAACTGGTGTTCCATAAATACCTTTGCCGAAGGTAATTCTTTTTACACCGCTTCCATCACTTCGCATAACATAAATTTGCTGTAAACCGCTTCTATCTGAATTAAAAGCAATAAACTTTCCGTCAGGGGAAAAAGATGGAGAAGTGTCAATAGAAGAATGATCAGTAATTCTCTCAACGACTCTTGAGTCTAAATCCATTGTATAAATATCTGAGTTTCCATCCTTAGCAAAACTCATAACGATTTTTTTTCCATCAGGTGAAAACCTTGGTGCAAATGTCATTCCAGGAAAATTTCCAACTACTTCCTGGGTACCTGTCTCGATGTCTAATAAATATACGCGAGGCATATTCCTGAAATATGACATGTAAGTAACCATTTGATTAGTTGGATTAAACCGAGGCGTCAAAACCAACTCATTTCCTAAAGTCAAATATTTTGTATTAGATCCGTCTTGATCCATAATTGCTAATTTTTTAACCCTTAAATTTTTAGGTCCACTTTCTGCAACATAAATTATTCTAGTGTCGAAGTACCCTTCTTCACCAGTTAGTCTTTCATATATTTTATCTGAAATTATATGCGCTACTCTTCTCCAATTAGAAGGAGTAGTTGTAAAAGCTAAAGCTGTCATTTCTTTTGCTGCAGCTAAGTCCCAAAGTCTAAACTCAATCTTTAATTTTCCATCTTTAACTAAAAGTTTACCTGTTACAAGTGCCTGTGCTTTAATAAGCCTCCAATCTTCAAATCTTGGTTTTAAATGAGCAATATCTGGTTTTTGAACAAACGCCTCCTTTTTTAATGGGTTAAATAATCCCGTTGCTCTAAAATTGACTTCAATAATTTTAGAAATTTCATTACCAAGCTCCTTAATTTTTAAGCCCTTATAACTCTCAGATTTGATATCAACATGTAAAGGAGAAACGGCTATAGGTAAGGGATCAAGATTTCCTCTTGTAATATCTATTTCAATTAGAGCATATGACTTATTTATTAAAAGAAAGTTTATTATAATAAAAAGAAGAAGCTTTTTCATATTAACCTTTTAACATCTCTGTTGGATTGAAGTTTAATTGTAATTCTTTCCATTTATCATAACCAGTTGGTGGTACTTTTAGTGGTTGACATAATCTTACTGCTCTTAAGGCGCTCTCAGCCAAAACTTTATAAAATTTTTGGCCCGGTCTATTCATTCTTTGATGATCTAAAATTTCTGATTTTATTATTGTTCCATCCTTTTTTAATTTAAGTTTTATTCTTACTAATAAGTCTTCATCGTATGGTAAACCTAATGGCACACTCCAACAACCAAAAATTTGAGCTCTCAACGCATCTTCTTGGGAAAGCGTAAGGCCAGTTGCAAAAGAATTTTTTTGACTACTTTGTGTTATTTTTTCAGTTTTTTTTGCTTTGACGGCTTCTTCTTCTTTTGCTTTGTCTATTAAAGCAGCTATTTGATTGGTATCAATAACTTCTTTTTTTTCAAATTCAGAGGATTGCCTTATTTGCGGTTTTATTTCTTCTGGATTTTGTTTTTTTTTAATTATTTGTTTTTCCTCTTTTTGTTCTTTGGGAAGGGGGATCCGATCAGGCTTTTCTTTTGCTTTTGCTGTTGGCGGTGCTTGCTCAGACACTAACCTTTCTTCTTCCTTCTTTTTAGTCTCTTCAATTATCTTTCTTACTTTTGGAGCAAATGGAATATTAGTTTTGTCCGAGATTTGAATTAACTCAACAGAAACTATGGGCGGTAAATCAATCGGTTCTCTTAACATAAATGGTAAACTCAAAATTGTTAATAAAACTAGCACCGAATGAAAAGTTATTGAATAAATTAAGCTTCTTACCATAGATCATCCTAGTTTTTATAAGGTTCAGAAATTAAAGCCACTTTTGAAAAGCCTGCCCCTGATAATGTTCCCATTACTTCTAATACTCTTCCATAATTAATGTTTTTATCTCCTCTGACATAAATTCTTGTATCCGTTCTATTTTTTGCAATAGCCAATAATTTGGGTATCATCTTTTGATAGGTTACTTGATGTTCTTGAATATAAATTTCACCCTTTGAGTTTATACTTAGTGTCAAAGGCTCTTGATCGTCAGGCAGTGAATCTGCTGCGGACTCTGGTAAATCAACTTGTACACCAACTGTTAATAATGGAGCTGTTACCATGAATATAATAAGTAAAACCAACATTACATCAACAAAAGGTGTTACATTTATTTCACTCATCGGTTCTTTTTTTGAGCGATTAAATTTAAAAGCCATTTCTAAATAATAGATAAAAATCTCTTTGAAAAATTCTCTACTCTAGAAAAATATTTTTGAGAATCATTATTAAATTTATTGTAAGCAACTACTGCTGGTATAGCTGCTAATAATCCTAAAGCAGTTGCAAATAAAGCTTCTGCTATTCCTGGCGCAACTATTGCTAAACTTGTATTTCTAGAAATCGCTATTGATTGAAATGAATTCATTATTCCCCATACTGTTCCAAATAAACCAATAAATGGAGCAGTGGAGCCAACTGTAGCTAAAAATGTGAAATTTTTTTCAACTTTTTTCATTTCTGTATCTGTGGCTATTTCTAAAACTCTTTCTACTCTTGCAGATTGAATAGCAGATGACTGTCGTTTTGTTTTGATTAATTCATTCATAACTGATTTAAAAATTAATACTGCGGGATCCTTTGAATTAGCTGGCAAGCTGTTATTAAAACTTTCTGCAGATTTAGCTTTCCAAAATTTTTTTTCAAAATCTTCCATAGAACTATTGATATTCTTAAATAATTTAAACTTATCAAATATTAATGCCCATGAAAAAATAGAACATGCTATTAATAAAATTATTACAAACTTTACAACAAAATCTGCTCTTAAAAAAAGTTTCCACAACGAAAAATCTGTTGCTCCACCTAATCCTACAACTTGAGTTGCTATATCTTGTTCCATTAAGTGTAATTACTTTTAGAATGTGTCATGAATTTGGCGCTATTATTTAATTTGGGTTTAATTTTCTTCGTTTAATCTTGTTTCGCTGAAAAATCTTGCTATCAAAATAGCATCAGATTTATTAACATCCTTTTTTTTTGATAACTGGTTGGACAGTTTAGGATACATTTCTATAGCTTTTGTTCTACTTGAGTCTTTTGATGAATTAATTAACTCAAAATGCTTTTTCCATTTTGAAGGTCTTACAAAGAAAATAGGTAATTCCAGTGCAGCACAAACCCCTTTAATTGCACCAAAAGTTTGTCCAAAATTAAACATGCTTGTAACCCCTTGGCCAGGCATCGCATTAACCTGCTCTACAACCACTATCGCTTCCTCACTGTTGCTAATATTTTCTTTTATAACATTTACAAGTTGCGCGCTATTAAGTTGTCTTTTATTTTTTTTTCCTTCAGACATAACGGGCATGTCAAATAAATTGAGAACTTTATTATTTTCTAATATAGCAATTGCACCACTTAAACCTGGGTCTATTCCAATGATTTTCATTATTGTAAATTTTTCAAATTTGCATTAGTAAAAACATTTTGAACATCATCTAATTCATCTAATGAGGTCAAAACTTCAAGTATTTCCTTACTTTGCTCTTTACTAAGCTCAACATAATTTAAAGGTCTCCACTCTATTGCTGAATAATTCAAATTTTCAATTTTTTTTTCAAGCTCAGTTTTAATTTTATAAAAATCTTCTTTCTCAGTAATTATCTCAAAAATTTCATTTAAATTTTGACAATCTTTGGCTCCAACGTCAATTGCGGTTTCAAAAATTTCTTCTTCTTTGGCTTTAAGTTTATCTATATGAATAATACCGCATTTAGAAAACATATGCGTTGTAGAACCTGACTCTCCTAGTCTTCCACCTTTTTTTTGAAGCACAGTACGTATGCTAGACGCAGATCTATTTTTATTATCTGTTAAGGTTTCAATCACAAAAGCAACATTTGAAGGACCAAATCCCTCGTACCTTAAACTTTCATAATTCTTATCTCCATTTATCTCAGATTTGCTAATAGCCCTTGAAATATTATCCTTAGGCATATTTGCCTGTTTTGCAGCTTGAATTGCAGCTCTTAATCTAGGGTTCATGTCTGGATCTTTGTCTCCCAACTTTGCAGCAACAGTAATTTCTCTAGAGAGTTTTGAAAATATTTTTGATCTCTCTTTATCTGCTCTTCCTTTTTTGTGTTTTATTCCAGCCCAATGTGAATGTCCTGCCATAATTATTTAGTTAAACTTCCTCCATCAATTATTCTAAAGATCTTATTAGCCAAACCTGTCTCAGTATTAGTTTCGACAATTATCCCAGAAAGTGTTCCCTCGCCTTCTGAAGGAAAATGTTTGATTGCGTCTTTATCTTTAAAAAATTTTTTAATAGAATTTTCTTTATTCATTCCAATTACAGAATTGTAATCACCACACATACCTAAGTCGGTCTGATAAGCTGTTCCTTTATCTAAAATTCTGGTATCAGCAGTAGGTACGTGCGTATGAGTTCCAACAACACAAGTAGCTAATCCATCGAAAAAATGTCCTGCAGCCATTTTTTCACTCGTTATTTCTCCATGAAAATCCACAATTAGAAAATCTACATTTTTTTTTAAAATCATTTTTGAAATAATTTTCTTTGCTTCTTGAAACACATCTTCAGTTTTTCTCATAAAGACATTGCCCATAAGGTTTATCACTCCAACTTTATATTTATTATCTTTTGTAGAATATATCTCGAATCCTCTGCCTGGAGAACCTTCTGCTAAATTTGCAGGTCTCAAAAGTCTTTTTTCTTTGTCAATATAATTTGTTGTTTCATCTTTATCCCAAATATGATTTCCTGAAGTAATAACATCAACTCCATTTGCGAAAAATTCTTCGGCAATATCTTCAGTAATGCCCCGTCCATCATTTGCAGCATTTTCACCATTAACTATTACAAAATTTATTAAGTTATCTTTTAAGATTTTAGGTAATTTTTTTTTTAAAACGTTTCTACCTGAGATACCCATCACATCACCTAAAATTAATATTTTCATTAGTAAATTCCTTTTTCAGTCAGAATATATTTTAGTTTTACATCATTTTTATCTTTTGGAAGCTTATGATGTTTTTGAAATGAAAAAGCAACACCTACTGTAAAAATATTTCTATATTTTTTGAGATATTTATTGAGATAGCGATCATAGAATCCTCTTCCATATCCAAGTCTATACTTTTCGTTATCATAAGATAATATTGGGATTAACATTATATCTGGGATTTTAGAATTTGTTTTATTAGGTTCTAACATACCAAATTTATTTACAAATAATATTTGATTTTTCCTCCACGAAAAAAAATTCATTTGATTATTTTTTTCTATTACGGGTAAGAAAATATTTTGATTTGAAATTAATTTAATTTCTAAAACTTTAAGAACATTTACCTCAAAATTAGACGGATAATACAATGCTAGTTTAAAGTTTTTATTTTTAAAATATAATTTGATAAGTTTAATTAATGGTAAAAAAAAATTTTTATTAATTTCATAATATTTTTTTTTTCTAATTTTAAAAAATTTTTTTCTTAATTGAGCTTTTTGTTGCATCTACTGTATTTTAGACAGCGACTCTGTGTTTGAGATAATTTTTTCTAAAGATTGAGTAGTTTTGTCAAGCATTGACTCGTATAGTGAGTTATTATCCTCAATTGTTTTTTTAAAATTATCTAAATCTTTGTTTAAACTATTAATCTCGATTTCTTTTCCTTCTTTGTATTTGATCGCTAAAGATCTTATTTCCTTAAATTTATTAGAAATTTCATCTAATTTTTTTTTCTGATTTGCAACTTTTTGTTTTAAATCAAAATATTCATCAATTAATTGAATAGTAGTAATTAATAAAAGCTTGTTTTCACCAATATTACCAAGTTTATCTTTTAACTCAGTGTATTTTTTATCTAAAAATTTTGTCAAATTTCTTAGAGACTCTTCTTGTCCGTCGTCACATGAGAGCAAATAGTCTTTATTATTAAATTTTACATTTACATTTGCCATTTATCTATCTCGCTCACTAAATTTTCAGTTTCTTGACTTAGTTCCTCTATATCTTGATTGAACTTATCTTCCAGCTCTGATCTTTTATTAACCTCCGATTGTAACTTTTTAATTTTTTCTTTTAAATATTTATGCTCTCTCATTAGTTCTTCATTTTTTTTTTCAATTGTTTTTTTTTGGTAAGCTAATTCATTTCTTTCTGTTCTGATTTTTTCTATCTCAAAATTTGGCTGTGAATAACTTAAAGATAGTGAATTTAATTTATCAATAAGTTGGTTTAAATTTTGTTCTTTCTTTTCAAAATTACTCATAAAGATTTATACCATAATATTGATATAGTTAGTTT
>MDTB01061511.1_pt1 | contig 12452 bp, 11 predicted proteins | sample 811161 | NCBI WGS metagenome assembly MDTB01 (sample SAMN05326650, study PRJNA326480) | marine metagenome | isolation source: seawater | place: Mediterranean Sea | collected 2009 | reverse complement strand
ACACCTGAAACAACTTTAGAGATTTTAAAGATTCTCCAAGTTGAAAAAGAAAAAGCCTTAGTCGTTGGAACAACCGGCTTTACCAATAAACAAGAAAAAGAATTTCAAAAATTATCTAAAGATTTAAAAATATTACGTGCTTCAAATATGAGTTTAGGTATTAACATAATGTGTTTCATAACAGACTTGATTTCTTCTAATCTAAAAGAAGAAGTAGAAATAGAAATCATGGAAATTCATCACAAATATAAAAAGGATGCACCATCGGGTACTGCTTTAACACTTGGAAAATTTGCATCCGAATCAAATGAAAAATATCAGAATCAGGAATTCGTCTTTAGAGGGCTTGACTTTAATCGTCAGCGAAAAGATAATGAAATAGGATTTAGTTCATTGAGAGGTGGCGATGTTGTTGGAGAACATACTGTTTATTTTTTAATGAATGGAGAAAGATTAGAATTAACGCATAGAGCAACTGATAGAAAAATTTTTGCAATTGGCTCTTTGAAAGCAGCTCTATGGATAATTAATCAACAGTCAGGTTTATATGATATGCAAGATATAGTAAAATTAAGATGAATAAACTTATAAAGAAAATATTAACCTTCAGTTTGTTCTGTGTTTTAATTTCTTGTGAAGAAAAAGTATCACAAAAGGATATTGACGCTTATAAAGAGATAATGGATATAAGGTTAGGTCATTTGGGCAATGCAATAATAATGCAAGGAAGATTATTAGATGCTTACAACTTAAGCGCTGAGAGAGCTGATGAAGATCATTTCAAAGAAGCTGAAGAACTTATAAAAGATAATTTAGAAAAACTGGGTAGACCTGACGATTTAAAAGAACTTAAGATACCTAATTCGAAAAAAATTAAGAGTATGCATAATTCAATTATAGAGTCATCTAAGTTGATGCTCTCTGCTATGACAATGCTTGAGGACCAAGCTTGGCTTGGTGGCTCTGTAAGTTTTGCAGAAAACTCTGTTGACAAAGCAAGATTTAACTTTCAGGAAGTGGTTGGTGTTTTGTATGAGTTAGACAAGGGTAAAATCAAACCTGTTATAGAACATAAAGAATATGAAGTTGGTGAAAGGCCAGATAACATTTTGCTTCAGTGATTTCTTTTTGTTCGACCGATATGAACTAAATATACTCCTATAACAATTAAGCAAAGACTAAAGTATAAATTGGTTTGATAACTTTCATCAAGAAAGATGTAAGACCAAAATACACCAAAACACGGTATAAAAAAATTACTCTGACTTGCAAAAACGGCACTTTGTTTCTTGATTAAGAAAAAAAAAATGATGACTGCTATTGCTGTGCATAATAACCCAAGTACTAAACTGGAAAAAATACTATTTTTACTAAAGTTTATAATGATTTCTAAAAAACTTTTTTCTGAATTTAAGATAGTAACTAAAACAATCGGAAAGGAAAATAATGCCGCATAAATAGTTGAACTTGTAGCTACTTGGATTGAAGAAAGATGCTCAATTTTCTTTACAAAATTCGCCGAAAAAGCGTAACAAATAGATGCAAATAATACGAGGAAACTAGATATACCTTTTATTGAAAGAAGATTAAAAGTACCTTGAAAAAAATAAATACAGATTCCTAAAAAGCCGATTAAAAGACCAACTAGGGTTATCATATTTAGCTTTTCACCTTTTTTGATGAAATGTGAAATCATAAATGTGAATAAAGGCATAGTTCCGATTAGGGTTGACGCGACTCCACTTTCAATTGTTATTTCGCTCCAACTTATTAAGTTAAAAGGAATAACATTTCCCACAAAGGATATAAATACAATCTCTTTAATTCCTCTTCTTATAAAAATTTTTTGTTTACTAATTATTTTTATATAAAAAATTAGAACCATTGAAGCTATGGTTAATCGAAAAAGAGTTAACATTGAGGGAGGTATGGTTTCTATGGCAATTTTTATAAATAAGAAAGAGCTACCCCAAATAGCAGACAACAATATTAAGTAAAAGTAATCTATGGTTTTTGATGAATTTTTCAAATGTCTAGAGTCTGGATAAATATATAACTTTTAGCATATTAATTCTTTTTTCACGTTAACATATTCTATCGAAAGATGTGTTTAACTAAAATTAATTACTTTTATAATAAAGTCATATTAGGGGGTTTAAACGATGAATTTAAACATTGTAAGATTCTTTATAATTTTTTAATGAATTTTCAATTTTATCTTTTAATTTTCTTTTATCATAATCATTAAGATATGAACCAATTGAAACAACTTTATTTTCGGACTCTATGAGTAATTGGCAATGATTTTTCGTAATATCGATTATTTTTGCTTTTGCCCAATAGGGATTAAGTTCCCACACTTGTGTTTTTCCTGAAGCAAAAGATCTAAATATTTTTAACTTTTTAGACACTATTAGTAATCTCTCGTACATGTCACCTGATCTGTAGTTCATCTTAAATGCTAAGTAAACCAAAATAATATCAAGACCTAAAAAACCAAAAACTGGCCAAGCTCCAATAAACCAAAAAACAAGTCCGCCCGATAGACAAATAAAAGTAATTATCGCCATTAGGATTGTAAAGCCTTTCTTGGAAAGACTCCTATGAGGAAAGATTGTCAGATTTAAAAATTCAAAATTGCTCATTATTCATATATAAGATTTTTTTAAAATAATAAAAGTTAATATACTAAAATTCAATTAGTAAGTTTAATTAACAACCAATAACGTATTAAAAAAATTACAGCTTGATAGTATTTACGTATATTAGTACTTATGATAAAAAGCATTAAATTATAAATTTATTAAATTTATCTAGAAAATGAAAAACAAAAAAATTTTAGGCATGGGTAATGCTGTTTTAGATGTTTTAATTTCATGTGATGATGAGAAATTAAAAGAGCTAAAATTAAAGAAAGGATTAATGACAATTGTAGATCAGTCCGAGTCAGACATTATCCTAAATTCGGTAGATCCTGTTAAGAAAAGTTCTGGAGGATCAGTAGCAAACTCTATAGCAGCTATTGCACATTTTGGTGGATCATCAGGTTTTTGTGGGAGAGTAAAAAATGATCAACTTGGTTTAGACTTTGTAAGTGATATAAAACAATCTGGTGTCAATTTTTTATGTGAACCAAAAAAAGATGGCCCTTCTACGGCCAGATGTTTAGTTTTTGTAACAAAAGACGGTGAAAGAACTATGCAGACTTATTTAGGCGCTAGTGTAAATTTAAATGAAGAGGACATTTTGGAAGACTTTTTCGCTGACACGGCCATGTTGTTTATAGAAGGATATTTATGGAGCTCGGAGTCAGCTAGAAAGGCAATAAAAAAAGCAGTTGAATTAGCTAAAAAAAATAAAATCAAGGTTATCTTTTCTCTATCAGATGCTGGTTTAACTAAAGCATTTAAAGACCAGTTTAATGTATTTATCTCCAATGATGTAGATATATTAATAGGGAACAATAATGAATTTTTTGAACTGTTTGGATCAAAAGAACACAATAAAATTGCAGAAATTTCCAATAAGTTTTGCGAAATAGCAGTCATGACTGAAGGGTCTTCTGGCGCAACTATGTTTCAAAAAGGAACTATCACTCATTCAAATTCACATAAAAATCTAAATATAATTGATACAACAGGAGCCGGTGATATATTTGCTGCAGGGTTTCTATACAAATTCTCTCTTGGAGAAAGCGACATTGACAGCCTAGATTATGGTTGTGAAATGGCATCAAAAATACTTTCACAATTTGGTGCTAGGTTGCAGTAGACTTTTTACTAGATTCTTTTTAAAAGGGAATTTACTGAATTAATAACTGCATTAATGGGAATATTTTCTATTTTCGAATCTTGACTAAAATTTTTAGATGTTAAGACTATATTTTCTTTGTAGTTAAAAGGAGCAAACTTTTCTTCATCAGTTGGTCCAAATAAAGAAATTAGTGGGATATTAGCAATGGAAAGAAGGTGCCCGCAACCAGTATCATTAGAAATACCAAATGAACAACATTTGGCAAATGCCAAAGTGTGCATAGGGCTCACTTTTTTAATATTATTTTCTTGGAGAGGGAATGATGCAAACGGTAATTTCTTTTTTAAAAAATCATAATGTATAAATTCTTTTGGTCCGAGAAAAAAAACTGGCTGAATTTTTTTCTTATACAGATATTCAGCTAAATTTATAAAATTTTCGAGAGGCCAACATTTCCAAACAACCGAAGCACCTGGACAAATTGCTGCCTTTTTATGTTTTGAGTTGAGTTGAAATTTTTTAGTAAAATTTTTAAACTCTTTATGAGATAATTCTGACGTTTTAACATTTAATTCGTATAATAAAAAACTAAGCTGGAGCAATTGCTTTGAAAGGTTTTTCTCTATTGATTTTGGTTTTAAATCTGAAAATAAAAAATTGCTACAGGGAGAAATAAATGTTTGCGTTTTGATTTTTCTTAGAATTAAAGTAGTAAGTAAACGTTTTTGCGTATCAATAACTATATCGTAATTTTCATTAATTTTTGTTTGCTTAAATAGTTCAAAGATACTTGATCCAAAGTTATAATTATCAATTATTTTATTTAAAATACCTTTTGTAAGCGTTTTGAGTGAAGAATTGAATTCTGATTTACCTTTGCCTGCTAACCATGTAATTTCTGCCTTTGGATATATAGCTCTTAGTCTGAGTAAAAAAGGAATTTTTATCAAAGCATCACCAAGTAAATCAAGTCCTACATAAATCAAAATTTTCTTTTTAGAGGTACAAATTTCTTTTATTTTTCTAACATTGTTACAACCATACCAAGTATTTTGAATTAAATGCTCGATACTTTGAATTGATTTATGAGTTTGTTTTGAAAATAGTCTTCTAAAAATATTTGATATTAAATTATTTTTTTTGTGCTTTCTTCTATTCCATTTTAAACATCGGCCAATTATTTTTTTTTTGGCTCTAATCTTGAGACTATCGCTAATATATCTATGAGTTTTTAAAAAATTTATTGTTGCGAGTGAGAGATCGTACAAAGTCTGACCTTCATTACTCATTATTCTATTCTTTATAAACTTTGGACCAACGCATATGATTTCTTTAGATAGACCCACCTTATATGGTGACGTATTCTTTTTTAAATGATGACCAGAAATTCTTAAGGGTAAAGAGTAGTCTTGAATGAAAACATCAGGATCACATCCACCTACATTAACAATGACCTCAGATTTAACCATTAAATTACTTGATCCACCCCATCCGGAGTTAAGAATTTTTTCAAAAGCGAATTCAAAAGATTGAGCCGATACTCTTTTTTTATTAAAACTATATTTGGATGGTTCATCGTGCCAATCCCAATTCGCGTATAATAAATCTAAACTTAATCTTTCCATCTCTCCTTTCATATAAGAAGCAGCATCATTTGAAAGAATATCATCTCCATCAACTAATTTTATGTGCGAATATTTTACAAATTTTAATGCTTTATTTACAGCTGAGCTTGGTCCACTATTATTTTGATAATTATATTTAATATTCATTTTAGAATTAGATTGAATAAATTCTTTAATTTTTCTTTCAGAGTTATCTAAAGACCCGTCATTTATGATAATTAATTCAGAATTTTTATCGAATTGATATTTAATGGATTCAAGCGTTTGTAATATGAACTTTTCTTTATTATAAACGGTTACTATATAGCTAATGCCATTTTTATAAGTCATATCGTAATTTAAGAAAATTGTTCTTGATTAACAATAAAGATTTATATTGAAGATCAATTATTATCAAGAGAATATCCAGCAGCCCTTACAGTTCTTATCAGATTCTTACTATTGTTAAGATTGATTGCTTTTCTTAACCTTCTTATATGGGTATCTACAGTCCTTAACTCAACAAATATGCCATGTCCCCAAACTGAATCAAGAAGTTGTTCTCTGCTGTAAACTCTACCTGGATTTTCCATAAAGTGTTTAAGCAATTTAAACTCTGTTGGACCTAAGTGAATATTTACACCATTCCTTGTGACTCTATATTGATCCTTATCCAGTTCTAGATCACCAAAACTAATAATTTGATCATTAATTGATGATAACGAAGACCTTCTAATTAATGCTTTTATTCTTGCCGTCAGCTCAGATGGACTGAACGGTTTTACGATATAGTCATCAGCACCAGATTCTAGACCCATTACTTTATCTTCATCTTCACCTCTTGCTGTCAGAATTATAATAGGTAGTTTTTTTGTAGTCTTAGAAGCTCGAATTTGCTTACAGACCTCTATACCACTCAGATTAGGCATCATCCAATCTAAGAGAAGAAGATCTGGCTTTTCTTCTTTAATCAATAAAAGTGTTTCTTCACCAGTTAATGCAGAGCGAACATTAAAACCACTTTTCTCCAAATTATAAGTTATCATCGGTAGCAATGCTTTATCATCTTCTGCAATAACTATATTCTTCATTTTAGTATCCTTATAATTTTCCTTTAAGCGAATAAATAACTTCTTTTGAAATATTTTTTGAAAGATCCCCTATTCTCTCTAAATCTTTAGCAATGAAAAGCATTTGAGTTCCATAAGCAATAAACTTTTTAGGATTCTCCATCATTAATGTAATGTGCTCTCTAAAACAAGTTTCATACATTAAATCAATATTTTTATCCTCTTCAGGTATGGTTGTTGCTATAGCTTTTGAATCTTGATCATAAGATGTTAAAGCCATCGAAAGATTTTTAAGGACTGATTCCCCAAGTCGAAAAACTGAATCCGTATCATAATTAATCGGTACCTCTTTTGCTAAACTAACTCTATAAGCTATATTTGATGCATGGTCACCAATTCTTTCCATAGAACTAGACAACTTCAATGCGACTAATATTTTTCTTAAATCATCAGCTAATGGTTGTCTTTTAGACAAAGTTTTTGTAGCAAAATCTCTAATTTTTTTTTCTAGATTGTTTACATATTGATCATCCTCTATAACTCTCTTGATTACTTCTTCGTTTGTTTGTTTAAGCAGTTTTATACTATCAAATAATTGTTTTTCAATCATGATACCCATCTCATTAATCATAGATTTAAGGTTTTCAAGATCTGCGTCATAAGTAGATACGATATGTTTAGCTTGTTGATTTTCCATAGTTATCCTATTTTACCAGTTATATAATCTTGTGTTTGTTTAAATTTCGGTGTGGAGAATATTATATCAGTTGAACCTACTTCAATTAAGTTCCCCATATGAAAAAATGCTGTTTGTTGAGAAACTCTTGCTGCTTGCTGCATTGAATGAGTGACAATAACTATTGTATAATTTTGAACTAATTCATCAATTAGTTCCTCTACCACTGCTGTTGCTATGGGATCTAATGCGGAACATGGTTCATCCATTAAAATTATTTCAGGATTCACAGCAATAGCTCTTGCAATACACAATCTTTGCTGTTGCCCTCCAGATAGACTTGTTCCGACGTCATTCAGTCTATCTTTGACTTCATTAAATAATCCCGCTCTTTTTAGGCTGGATACAACTATTGACTCTAACTCATCTTTACTATTTGCTAAGCCATGAATTTTTGGTCCATAAGCTACATTTTCAAATATAGATTTTGGAAATGGATTAGGTTTTTGAAAAACCATACCTACTCTGGCTCTTAATAAAACAGGATCAATATCTTTTGCATAAATATCCTCTCCATCAATTTTAATTTGACCTTCAACTCTGCAAATATCAATAGTATCATTCATCCTGTTGAGGCATCTAAGAAACGTTGATTTTCCGCAACCACTTGGCCCAATTAAAGAGGTAACTTGTTTTTCATTGACTTCTAAACTGATGTTATCTAAAGCTTTTTTTTCTGAGTAATAAACGCTAATCCCCTTACTAGAAATTTTAGTTTTTTTTGACATCTCTTATATTACCATTTTTTTTCTAACTTGTTTCTTAAAAATACTGCAAGTGCATTCATCGAAATTAAAAAAACAAGTAAAACCATTATACCAGCTGCAGTTAATTCAACAAACCCCCTGGCTGCGGTACTCTTCCAGAGATAAATCTGAACGGGTAAGACTGTCGAAGAATCAAGTATTGAACCTGGAACATCTACAATGAAAGCCACCATACCAATCATAAGAAGAGGTGCCGACTCACCTAAAGCCTGAGACATTCCAATTATTGTACCTGTTAGAATTCCAGGAGATGCCAGAGGTAAAACATGATGTGTTACTGCTTGAAATCTAGTCGCACCTAATCCAATTGCGGCTTCTCTAATGGAATTCGGTACAGATTTTAAAGACGCGCGTGTGGCGATTATAATAGTTGGCAGTGTCATTAAGGCAAGAACGAGTCCTCCAACTAAAGGGGCAGATCGAGGTAAATGCATGACATTTAAAAAAATTGCTAGACCTAACAAACCAAAAATTATGGACGGTACTGCTGCTAAATTATTAATATTTACTTCTATTATTTCAGTAAGCTTATTTCTTGGTGCAAGTTCTTCTAGAAAAACCCCAGCCGCAACAGCAACAGGAAATGAACAGAGTAAAGTTATAAATAAAGTAAAAAAAGTACCGACAAGAGATCCCCAAATTCCTGCCTGTTCAGGTTCAGTTGAATCTGCTGCTGTAAAGAAAGTTTTATTAAATCCAAATTTTAGATCACCTGAATTTTCAAGTTCTTTGAACCACGATAATTCTTCGTTATTTAATAATCTATTTTCTTCGACTTCTAATTGAAGGTGGGGATATTTATGGATTACATCGTATTTAGACGAGGCTTTTAACCAAATTTCAAGATTTTTACCAATTATTTTAGGATCTCTCAAGACCATCTTCATAAGTCTCTGTTCTTCGGAGTTAGAAATCATATTAATTAAGTTTATTAAGCTTTTTCTCTCTTTCACGCTGGGAAACTTTCTAATTAAAGAGTTTTTAATTATTTTTCTATAATTAGCATTTTTAATTTCGTTTATATCTTGGGAATTAGAAGGAACTATTATTTTAGGATCAAAAAATATATTTAGATTGATTTGAGAAACCTTAAACGCACTTTTACCCTCAGAAATGATAGAAAAAAGGATGAGAATTAAAAAGCTCACTGCACTAATAATACCCAAAATACCGAGATATCTAAAAAGTGATTCTGATCTTGCTCTTTTTTTTAAAGACTGCTTAATAATTTCTAAATTTTTACTCATATCTTTCTCTATACTTATAAACGATTCTTAGTGCTAGCAAATTTAGAACTAGGGTTGCAGTAAAAAGAGTTATACCTAAAGCAAAAGCTGCAAGAGTTTTAGAACTGTCAAACTCTTGGTCACCGACTAAAAGAGTAACAATCTGAACGGTCACGGTTGTTACTGATTCAAAAGGATTAGCTGTTAATTTAGCAGCAACACCTGCAGCCATTACGACTATCATTGTTTCTCCAATGGCCCTAGATATTGCAAGCAAAATAGCTCCGATTATTCCTGGGAGCGCTGCAGGTAGAATTACTTTTTTTACAGTTTCTGATTTTGTAGCTCCCATTGCATAGGACCCTTGTTTTAGGGATTCAGGAACAGCAGAAATAACATCATCTGAAAGAGATGAAATAAATGGGATGATCATAATTCCCATCACACCTCCAGCAGCAATAGCACTTTCTGAAGCAATATTGAATCCAAATGTGTCAGCAAGATTTTTTAAAAATGGACCCACTGTAATGGCAGCAAAAAAACCATAAACAACAGTTGGAACTCCAGCTAATATTTCAAGTACTGGTTTGATAATAGATCTAAAACGTTTTGATGCATATTGAGATAAGTAAATAGCTGAGAAAAGACCAATGGGTATGGAAACCATCATTGCTATTAACGTAATGAGTAAGGTTCCAGCAAAAACTGAAACAGCTCCAAAAGCTCCTTTACTTGCTATTTGATCTTCTCTGATAGCCATTTGTGGGCTCCAAGATAAACCAAATAAAAACTCAGTAATTGGAACTCTATCGAAAAATCTTATAGCTTCAAATATCAAAGAAAATACAATCCCTATTGTTGTAATTATTGCAATAATTGAACACAAAATTAAAAGTGAAATATTGGATTTTTCTACGGATTGTCTGGCACGAAATTTTACAGATATTCGTTTAATTGCAATAAGAGATGATATCAAACTTAACACAATTATGATTATTAAAGCGTTCGATCCCCAATCTTGATTTAAGTTTTTATAATAATTTGCAAGTTCAATGATCCTTATATCAGTTCCTGGAAAGGGTTTATCAACATTTATTGATTTTATAGTATCTAACAACAACCCACTTTTTGAGAAAGAGTTAATTAAATCTAGAGGTACTTTAGTGAGTAAAAGTTGATCTATAATTAAAGGTTTAAAAATTAGCCAGAGGACTAGAAATAAAACCGCTGGAATTATTAGCCAAATAAAAGAGTGTAAACCATAATATTTTGGTAATGACGGGAGTTTTGGTGCATCTTTTTTAACAGAGTTTAATCTCAACGCTTTTGTGTTTCCATACCAATACGCGGTGTAAGCTAATATTGATATGAAAACAAAAAAAGACCAAAATCCCATCAAAAACCTTAATAATATTTACTTCTTATTTAATACTGAACCATCAAATTTAGCTAGCTTTTTTCCATCAGACTCAAAACTGGCTCTTTCCTCATCAGATAGAGGAATCAGTCCTTTAGAAATCAAGTATCCGTCTGGACCAATTGCTTTTGGACCTGTAAATTCACTAACGTATTCTTTGATTCCTGGAATTACTGAGACATGAGCATTTTTTATGTAGAAAAATAATGATCTTGAAACTGGGTATTTACCAGATGAAATAGCTTCAAATTCTGGAAATACACCGTCAACTTTTGCGGCCTTCACTTTATCTCTATTTTGATCTAGAAATGAATATCCAAAAACACCGAGCGCACCTGGATCAGCTACAAGTTTTTCAATAATTAAGTTATCATTTTCTCCAGCTTCAACAAATGGCCCATCTTCCCTAACTGACCTGCATTGTTTTTTGTAAAGCTTTTTATCTTGTTTTTTTAATGCTTTACGGCCAGCAAACTTTTTACACCCTCTTTCAATTGCTAATTCGTTGAAAGCGTCTCTAGTTCCTGATGTTGGAGGCGGTCCTATTACCAATATCGGAGCATTGGGTAAGGCAGGATTTACTTCATTCCATGTCTTGTATGGATTTGGTTTTACTGTATCTCCATTAGCATCAGCAGGTACATCTTTTGCTAAAGCTAAATAGATATCTTTAAGCGTTAACTCAAGAGTTGGTCCTTCTTTTGAGTTAGCAATAGCAATTCCATCAAACCCAACTTTAATCTCAGTGATATCTGTAACACCATTGGAGGCGCATTTTTTGACTTCTTTAGACTTAATTCTTCTAGAAGCATTAGTAATATCAGGATGTTCAGTTCCTAAACCTTTACAAAAAAGTTTAAGACCACCACCTGAACCAGTAGATTCAATTACTGGGGTTTTAAATCCGCTTGTTTTACCAAATCTTTCTGCTACGACTGTAGCAAAAGGATAAACTGTGGAAGAACCAACAATTTTTATTTGGTCGCGTGCTATTGATTGAGTGCTAAAAGCAAATGCTAAAGCAACAATAGTAAATAAAGATTTTTTCATATTTCCTCACTTTATATTTATAGGTTGAAGAATTAAAATAAAAAGTTAACAATGTAGAAATATGACAATTATATTACAGTTTTATGACAATAAAACCTATTAATTCTCTTACTACACATTTGAAAGATGATGCAACAATACACATGTCACCTTACGTAAAAGTCTTACGTAAAGTAACATGTTATGTTGTATTTATTTTGTTGTATCAGGTTTTTCTTCTGAAGTAGGAGAGGTGATATCTGTTTTTATGTTTATATTTTGAGTAGAAACTTTATCTAATCTCCCATTTGATTTTGTTAAATCAATTTTTTTTGTTTTTGACATATTTTTGCCAGTGGACTGAGAAGTTTTGGTAGCTTTTTGATCACTTTTTTTAAGTTGAGCTTTTAACTTTTTATTGTTACTTTTTAATTTTCTAATAACTTTTTTTGGTTTATTAAGTTTAGATTCTAATTTCTTATTATCCTTTTTTAATTTACTAAGGTTTTTATTAGGTTTCTTAAGTTTGGACTCTAACTTTTTATTGTTACTTTTTAATTTTTTAATAACTTTTTTTGGTTTATTAAGTTTAGATTCTAATTTCTTATTATCCTTTTTTAATTTACTAAGGTTTTTTTTAGGTTTTTTGAATTTAATTATTTTAGCTTTTAAATTTTTATTTTTCTTTTTTAAAACCTGAATTTCTTTTTTCTGATCAGATTTTTTTTTCGCACTTTCAATTGCTAAGCACCCTAATTTTACAATTTTTGGTAGCTTTTTAGATTTACTCATTTTTTTAAGACTTAAACCTGTTAAGCGAGAAAATTTCTTATTAGAAATCTTATTTTTT
>MDTB01078338.1_pt1 | contig 12453 bp, 11 predicted proteins | sample 811161 | NCBI WGS metagenome assembly MDTB01 (sample SAMN05326650, study PRJNA326480) | marine metagenome | isolation source: seawater | place: Mediterranean Sea | collected 2009 | reverse complement strand
GTGAATTCAAAAAATATTTATAATCCCCATATAATGGTGATTGCGAAACCTTATATTTTAGAACAATGGTTTGAGGAACTTTTTCCATGGTTGGAACGATGTGAAGAGGTTTTTGGTTTTGACAAATTAAAAGGTTATGATACCCAAAGGCTTTATGCATATCTTGCTGAAAGATATTTATCCTTTTGGTTTAAGAAACATACTAAGTTTAAAACTAATCCTTGGACTTTTATAGATTTTTGATCAAATGAAATTTTTTTAGTACATATATGGGGATAAGAAAAAAAATTATAAAAAAAGTTTGTAATTATTTATTAAGTAAAGGGACTTTTACTTCTCAAAGAACAGATTTGTCTGAAATACGCAAACTTTTAAAAACTATATCGCCAAAAAAATTAGCAAAAGATAATATAAGAATCGGTGGAAATAATGATGGAGGTTATGTAGTGCCAAATGATCTTGAAGGTATTGATTATTGTTTTTCTCCTGGGGTTGGAAATTTAATAAATTTTGAAAATGATTTGATTAAAAAGGGCATTAAATGTTTCCTAGCAGATCAAGACATAAATAGAATTTATGATAGTCAATTTATTGACTTTGAAAAAAAATTTGTCGGTCCAACTAAAGATGAAAACTATATTACTCTAAAGGATTGGATATCATCTAAAATTGACTATGAAAAAAATAATGAACTTATCCTACAACTAGATGTAGAAGGTGATGAATATAATATTTTGAACTCATTGGATATTTACACTTTAAAAAAGTTTCGGATTATTTTAATTGAATTTCACCAATTACATTATATTTTTGACTCATTTACATTTAGAAATATTAAAAAAGTTTTTGATAAACTGAATAAATATTTTTATTGCACACATATTCATCCAAATAACAATCCAGAATTTATAGTAAGAGAAGGAAATATAATAATTCCTCCAGTTATGGAGTTTAGTTATCTACGAAAAGATAGATCTAACATTATAGAACAAAAATTAAATTTTCCGTCAGCAATGGATCAACCTAACAATCCATCAAGAGAAGACATTGATTTGCCAAAATGTTGGTATAAAAGTTAGATTAAATTTTCTATCTTTAAGAAAAAGGATAAGGAGAGGTGGCCGAGTGGTTGAAGGCGCACGCTTGGAAAGCGTGTATAGGGGAAACTCTATCATGGGTTCGAATCCCATTCTCTCCGCCATTTCAAAATGTAAAAAAAATAATGAATTGTTTATTCATATATTGTAAACATAAAAATTAAAAATGACAGAAGATATAATTAATTTTGAAAAAGATGGGTTTATCATTTTAAGAAATTTTATAAAAGATAAAGACTTTGATTCATTATGCGAAAAATTAAAAAAAGATGTATTACAAGAATTTAATAAACTTGATAAAAAAGGAGGAAGTTTAATGGGTAATTTAAATATTTCTCCAGGCACTTACTCAAAAAAGATATTTGAAAAGATAGATACTGAGAAATTTAAAAAGATAATGAATTGTATTTCAAAAAAAAATTTTTCAAGTTTTGATATTGTAAGTGGTGGAAACTTAAATTTTCAGTATCAATATAATCAACATTTTCATACAGATAGTAAATTTGATAATAGTTTTTTAATAGTAAACGTTGTAACCGAAGATATCTTTGAAACAAACGGTCCACTTGAAGTGTTACCAGGAACTCAAAAAGAAAAGCTTCCATATTGGAGAATTATATTTAAAAAAAGTCAAAAGATATTAGCAAAAAAGGGAGATTTAATTATTAGAACAAGCAACTTGTGGCACAGAGGTACAAAAAATATATCAAAAAATCCCAGATTATTACTTGCATATACATTTAAGGAAAGAATAGGGGAAAAGGGCAAATTAGAATTTGAGGAAAATAAAGATTTAAAAATTTTAAATAACTTATTTAAGTCAAATGTTAGAGGTACTTTAAGAGAAAATTTTTATACTAGGCTTAGTTATCTTTACAAGTCATTTAGGTTGTTAAGATCGATTTTTACTAAAAAACATTTTCATTGAAAATTTTTTCATAAAAGCTCTTTAAAGCAAATTTTTTATTCAAGTTAATAGTTTTCTTTCTAATCATCTATTTGACTAGATTTTTAAAGGGTTATTTGTTGTTTTTAAAAAGGAAGTCGTATTAAAAATGAGCAATTTTAGTGAAAAAATGATATATTTTTGTTTTCCTATTATTAAAAAATGACAAACAAAAATACATATCAAGCAGATTCAATTAAAGTTTTAAAAGGACTTGAGGCGGTTCGAAAACGTCCAGGTATGTATATTGGAGACACGGATGATGGTACGGGTTTACATCATATGGTTTATGAAGTTGTAGATAATTCAATTGATGAAGCGCTAGCCGGATTTTGTAAAAATATTAATGTCATTATTAATTCTAATGGAACTATCACTGTGAAAGATGATGGTCGAGGTATTCCTGTTGATATGCATAAAGGTGAGAAAAAATCAGCAGCAGAAGTAATTATGACTCAATTACATGCAGGTGGAAAATTTGATCATGACTCTTATAAAGTTTCAGGAGGACTTCATGGTGTTGGAGTTTCAGTTGTAAATGCATTGTCTGAAAAATTAAAACTTGAGATCTTTAGAGATGGAAAAATTTATTACATTGAATTTAAAGATGGTTCTGCACAATCACCTTTAAAAATAATAGGAAAATCTAAAGAAAGTGGAACCAAAATTACTTTTTTGCCGTCAAAAAAAATTTTTTCTTCAATCAAATTTAGTACAGATATTATTCTTAAAAGGATGAGAGAATTAGCTTTTTTAAATAAAGGTATCAAAATTTCTTTAAAAGACGACAATCAAAAAAAGAGCCAATTCTATGAGTTTAAATTTGAAGGAGGTGTATTAGAGTTTGTAGAATATCTTGATGAAAAAAGAGAAAAATTAATAAATAAAAATGGCAATAATTTATTTAAGAAACCAATTTATATTGAAGGTAAAAAAGAAAATATTGAAATTGAAAGTTCTTTACAGTGGAACGCTAACTATTCTGAGGATGTTTTTCCTTATACAAATAATATTTTCCAAAAAGATGGAGGAACACATATTTTAGGTTTTAGAAGTGCCTTAACAAGGGTAATTAATAAATACGCAAATGAGCATAATTTATTGAAAAAAAATAAGCTAAGTATATCAGGAGATGATATAAAAGAGGGCTTAACTTGTGTTTTGTCTATCAAAATACCAGATCCAAAATTTTCTTCTCAAACAAAAGATAAACTAGTTTCCTCAGAAGTGAGAATGATAGTTGAAACTGTGATTAATGAAAAGTTGTCTATTTGGTTTGATCAAAATCCATCAATTGCAAAAACAGTTTTAAGTAAAATAATTCAAGCAGCGCTTGCTAGGGATGTTGCTCGAAAAGCTAGGGAAAATGTTAGAAGAAAAGGTGCTTTAGAATTGAGTGGATTACCAGGAAAACTAGCAGATTGTCAAATAGCTAAGCAAGAAGGGACAGAACTTTTTATAGTAGAAGGAGACTCCGCTGGAGGCTCTGCTAAACAAGGAAGAAATAGATCAAATCAGGCAGTATTACCTTTGCGTGGAAAAATTTTGAATACTTATGTTGAGGAGCTTAAATTTAATAAAAATGAAAATGGAAGTAAAAATGGATCAGATCAAAGGACAAAAGCATTAGCAAAAATGATTTCATCAAATGAAATTCTCACTCTAATTAATGCCCTTGGATTAGATCCAAAAGTACAAGAAATTGATCTAAAAGATTTAAGGTATGGAAAAATTATTATAATGACAGATGCTGATGTTGATGGTTCCCATATAAGAGCATTACTATTAACTTTTTTTAATAATAAACCATTTAATAAGTTAATTGAGAATGGTCATGTATATTTAGCTCAGCCTCCTCTATTTAAGATAAATAAAGGTTCTAAAGGAATTTATATCAAAGATGAAAAAGAACTCGAAAATTTCTTAATTAATAATAACAAAGAGTTAAAAAAAATTAAAAAGGAGTCTAAAGAATTTGTAAAAAGAATTGAAGTAGAAAAAGCCAAGTTGAATATCCAAAGATTTAAGGGTCTAGGAGAGATGAATCCAGAAGAACTATGGAGTACGACTTTAGATCCTATGACAAGGAATTTATTACAAGTACAATATTCAAAAGATTTAAAAAAAGATCAAAACTTAATTCATACTCTCATGGGAAGTGATGTGGCATTGAGAAAAGATTTTATTATTTCCAATGCCATAAATGTACAAAATTTAGATATATAAAACATGAAGTTTTTTGAAACTTCAAAATATTATACTTTAAAAAAATCTACTTATATCAATTTAAGATGGATAGCTATAATAGGTCAATTAATTTCTGTATTTTTTGTTTATTTCTTATTAAATTTCGATTTTGACTTTGTTAAATCAATTATAGTTATTTTTGTTGGGACTATTAGTAATATTTATTTAACTTTTGTTTACCAAAAAACCCAAATTTCAGATCGATCTGCTTTACTTTTTTTAATGATTGATATACTGCAACTGGGTGTATTGGTTTACTTGACAGGAGGAGTTGTAAATCCATTTATAATATTTTTGATAATTCCAAGTATCTTTGCTTCTTCGAATTTAGGTCTAAGGACAAATTTATTACTTGTGTTAACTACAATACTAATAATCATTTTTTTAACTTTTTTTTCTGAAGATCTACCCTCACCTCTAAATGATCACTTTCATATAGATGCATATTATTATTATTCTATACCTATAGCATTGATAATAGCATTAATTTTTTTAAATTATTTTGCTATGATTTTTGGTTCTGAGTCTCGAATTAGAAAGGAAGCATTAAATAAAATGGAAGAAATAATGGCGAAAGAACATGAAATGCTCTCTCTTGGAGGTCAAGCTGCTGCTGCTGCTCATTCTCTTGGTACGCCACTCTCTACTATAAAATTAGTTGTTCAAGAGCTGAAGAAACAATTAAAGGATAACAAAGAGTTAAAACCTGACATAGAGTTGTTATCTAGTCAAATTGAAAGATGTAATCAAATTTTAAAAAAATTATCATTAAATCCTAATCAAGAAGATGACTTTATTGGTGAGGATTTGACTATAAGAGACTATATTAAAGAAATAATTTCATCATTTAATGAAACTAGTAAAAAAGATTTTATTTTTAACTTTGATCAAGATTTTAATTCAAAAAAAATTTCAAAATCGATTGAAATTATTTACGGTTTAAGAAATTTTATTGGAAATGCGAATAAGTTTTCCTTGAATAAAATATTTATAACTTTAAAAAGTAATAACGAAAATACTGAAATTTCAATTAGTGATGATGGTGATGGATTCCCAAATGACATATTATCTAAATTAGGTGAACCTTATTTAAAAACTTTTAATAAAGATAAAAAAATTAAAAGTGGCTTTGGTTTAGGTATATTTATTGGTAAAACATTATTAGAAAAAAATTTTGCCTATGTAAATTGTAACAATTCTAAAGAAACCAGGGGAGCTGAGATAAAGATAAAATGGAAAAATAAAGATCTACTTAAAATTTAATGTAATTTATCTTTATTATCGAACAATTGACTTAGTTGAGAAATCATAACATCTCCAAGTTCATTTACATCAGTAATTTTTATTGCACGATTATAATATCTTGAAACATCATGACCAATTCCAATTGCTAAAATTTCTGTTTCTGTCTTATCCTCTATAAATTTGACTGTTTTTTTTAAGTGTTTTTCTAAAAAATCTCCAGAATTTACAGAAAGCGTTGAGTCATCTACGGGGGCACCATCCGAAATGACCATAAGTATTTTTCTTTCTTCCTTCCTCTTTTTTATCCTATTAAAAGCCCAAGAAATTGCCTCACCATCAATATTTTCTTTTAGTAATCCTTCTTTTAACATCAGTCCAAGATTGTTTTTAGCTTGTCTCCATTGGGTATCTGCTCCTTTGTAGATTATATGTCTTAAATCATTTAATCTTCCTGGAGATTTTGGCTTACCTCTTTGGTTCCATAATTCTCGACTTTGACCACCCTTCCAATTTTTTGTTGTAAAACCTAATACCTCTACTTTAACTGAGCACCTTTCCAGGGTTCTAGACAAAATATCCGCACAAATAGCAGCAATGGTAATTGGCCTACCCCTCATAGAGCCTGAATTATCAATTAATAATGTTACTATTGTATCTTTAAAATCTAAATCTTTCTCTTTTTTAAAAGATAAGGAGTTATAAGGGTCCATAATAACTCTTGGTAACTTTGAACTATCTAACAATCCCTCTTCCAAATCAAATTCCCAGGCTCTATTTTGCTTTGCTAGCAATTGTCTTTGAAGTTTATTTGCAAGTTTAGTTATAACATCTTGAAAACCAATCAGTTGTTGATCTAAAGTTTTTCTTAGTTTTGTAGCTTCATTAAAATTTTCTAAATTTTCTGCTTTTATCATCTCATCAAATTGAGTAGAAAAAATCTTATATTCCAGATTCAAATTATTAATATTTTTTTTTTGAATTATTTGCTCATTATTTTCCTGACTAGAGTCAGAATCTACCATTTCTTCGTCTAACTTATATTCATTAATATCATATTCCGAGTCCAAAGTGGCATTAGGTTCATCCTCTTTATTTTGATCTTTATTATCCTCGGTGTCATTTTTTTGATCATCGTTTGAGGGATTATCAGGTCCATCATCTTGGTTTTCATTTAGAGTTTCATCATTTTCTTCGTTTTGAAAAATTTCCATTTCATTAAATATTTCTGAAAATTTATAAGAGTATTGATTTTGAGATTTTAGGTTTTTTTTTAAAAATTCTAAATGTTTTTCGATTGCATTATCAAAATCTTTTTGCCAAAAAGATAACATTTCTGCGTTTAAATTATTCAATTTTATATTATGAAATTTTTTAAGCATATAAAGCTCAAATGCCTCATTTATTGGCACATCACTCTTTGATTTTAATTGATCTCTTTTTTTTAATTCAATTATCTGATTATAATTTTCTCTAAGGTTTTTTTCCACTCCTTTAAACATTTGAGCTCCTAAAGATTCATATCTTATTTTTTCAGCAATAGAGTAAAGAGCTTTACAAGAAGAATTAGATGGTAAATTTTTTTTATATATTTCATCATTTGAAAATTTTTTTTTTAATGCATAGGAGTCTGAATCTGCTCTAGCCTTTATATAATCAGATTTTGAATTTAAATTTTCTAAATTAAAAAAGTCATTTTTTTTTGGATTGTTGCTTTGTTCTAAATTTTCTTTGATTTCAAAATCATCTGAAATTACCCTAGCTGTTGAATTCAAAGCTTGTTTTAGTTTTTCTTTTAAATTAATCGCTTTATTTGTATTACCCATTTAGATTTGGATATTAAGAAGAGATTCTGGCAATTCCTCACCAAAGCATCTTTGGTAGTATTCAGCAATAGTATTTTTTTCTATTTCATCACATTTATTTAAAAAAGTAACTCTAAATGCATAACCAGTATCCTTAAAAATTTCTGTATTTTCTACCCAATGTAAAACAGTTCTTGGACTCATGACTGTAGAAATATCCCCAGCCATAAAACCTTTACGAGTGAGTGAAGCAACTTTTATCATGTTAGCAACCTTCTCTTTACTTTTTTGATTATTCAAATTTTTATTTTTACTTAAAATAATTTCCATTTCTTTATCTAAACTTAAGTAATTAAGAGTTGTTACAATATTCCATCTATCCATTTGTCCTTGATTAATTTGTTGAGTTCCATGATATAAACCGGTTGTATCACCCAAACCAACTGTATTTGAAGTAGCAAATAATCTAAAAAATTTATTTTGTTTAATGACTTTATTTTTATCAAGCAATGTAAAATTTCCATCCGCTTCTAATACTCTTTGAATGACAAACATAACGTCTGGTCTTCCTGCGTCGTATTCATCAAATACTAAAGCAACTGGATTTTGAATTGCCCAGGGTAAGATCCCCTCATTAAACTGTGTGACTTGTTTTCCATCTTTTAAAACAATTGCATCCTTTCCTATCAAATCAATTCTACTTACATGACTATCGAGATTTACTCTTATGCATGGCCAATTTAATCTTGCTGCAATTTGCTCTATATGAGTTGATTTACCTGTACCATGATATCCTTGCACCAAAACTCTTTTGTTAAAAGCAAAACCTGAAATAATTGCAAGTGTTGTATCTCTATCAAATTTATAAGTTTTATCTATTTCTGGCACAAATTCACTTTTTTTTGAAAAAGCACTAACTTCCATTTCCGTGTCTATTCCAAAACTTTGTTTTATTGAAACTTTTATATCTGGTTGAATTTCTAGATTAGGTGTCAATTTTGTTCCTATAAGTATTTTTAAGTTGTGTATAAGCTAAAGTTATTAATTTCAATTTTTCTTCGTATTTTTTATTTCCAGAATTCATATCAGGGTGAAATTTTTTAACAAGTAATTTAAATTTTTCTTGGATTTTCTTCCATTTTAAACCTACTGATATTTCTAAAATACTAAATGCTTTTATATCTTTGTGATTAAATTTAAATTGACGCATATGGTCATACTCATCTTTAAATTTACAATTATCTAATTCATCTTTCATAGTTGTATTCCATAACACTTTAAAAAAATTATCTGAAGAACTAAAGCTCTGAGTTGGTTTATGCCAAGTCATATCAGATTTTAAAAAATTGATAACTTGCTCGTCATTCATTCCTGAAAAATAATTCCAGTTTTTGTTAAACTCTTTTATATGTTCTAAACACAACATTCTAAATTTTTTACTATTATCCTTCTCTACGGGTGCTTTATATTCACCTATTTCTTTACAATTATTCCAGTCACAAATATTTTTCATGATATATAATAAATAACATTTATGGATATTAATGAACTAATTGCAATTATAAAAAAAAAAATAGAAAAGCAGATTGTTATTAAGAATATTATAATTGAGGACAAATCGTTTCTTCACAAAAATCACAAAGGACATCAAGATGGAAAATATCATTTAAGAATCTATTTAGAGTCTTCAGAATTAAAAAAAATGGGTAAAATTGAAAGTAATAAAAAAATTTATAAAATTTTATATTCAGAAATGAAAGAATTTATCCACTCAATACAAATATTAATTCAATAAAATTTTTTTAAAAAATAACTTTAAATAATTTTTTGTATAGAATTTATTTATTAATGGTAGACCAATTTTTTTAAGTAATATTAAATTAATTTTTTCAGAGTTATTTTTTTTATCTTTAGACATAAATGACAAAATTTTATTAATATCCTTTAACGAAAAGTATTTTCTTAAATTTGAGGGTAATTTTGATTTTCTGAAATGTTCTGATATATTATTATAATCAGTTTTTGATAATAAGTTATTATTCAGACTAAATTTAAGTGCTGATTCAATTCCTAGGAGCACAGCTTCCCCATGATTTAATTTTTTTGAGTAACCAAGTGATGCTTCATATGCATGTGCAAAAGTATGTCCAAAATTCAAAACTTTTCTCAAATTCTTCTCTTGATCATCTTTTTCAACAACTTTTTTTTTTATTTTACAACTTTCATAAATAGTTTTCTCTATGATTGGTGTTTTAAGATCTATTATTTTCCAATAATTTTTGTTTAAAAAATTATAAAATTTTTTATTTGCTATTAAAGAATGCTTAAGAATTTCCCCATATCCACAAATTATTTCTCTTTTAGATATTGATTTAAGGAAATCAATATCACTTATCACTAATTTAGGATGGTAAAAACTTCCCACTAGATTCTTTCCTTGGTCTGTATTAATTCCAGTTTTTCCTCCAACAGAGGAGTCTACCTGAGAAAGAAGAGTTGTCGGTACGTTTATAAATTGCAAACCTCTTTTAAACACACTAGCTGCAAATCCACTCACATCTCCTGTGATCCCACCACCGACCGCAATTAAACTATCTTTTCTTGAAAAATTTTTATCAAGTAAAATTTTTAAAATTCTATCAATATTTTTTTGATTTTTATTTTTTTCACTTGCGTTAAAGAGGTAAATATAAATTCTTTTATTCTTAAAGGAGTTTTTAATTTTTTTTATCATTTTATCTGGGATATTTTTATCAACAACTAATAAATATTTATTTGAGCTAGTAATATTTTTTCCAATTAGATTTGATATTTTAAAAACTAAGTTATTGCCTATTAAAATAGAGTACTTCTGGGATTGAGTTTTAACTGTTAGCTTGATTGTTTTCATATTTATCTAAAATTTTATTAGCAATTTCATTTTTTGTAAGATTGTTGCAATTTACTTTAAACAAAGCCTTAGAGTAAATGTTGGAACGTTTGTTTATTATATTCATCAATTCATTATTAGTGGCTTCTTTTGCTAATGGTCTTTTTAAACTATTTTTAATTCTTTTAATAAGTATTTTACTATCCCATTTTAACCAGAATGATAAATGATTTTTCAAAATTTCTTCTCTTATATTTTTATTTATAAATGCTCCACCTCCCAATGAAACAACAATTGTATTTTTCTTTAATACTTTTAAGGTAACTTTTTCCTCAAATTCTCTAAAAAATGTTTCACCTTTCTTTTCAAATATTTCTGAAATTTTCATATTTAATTCATCTTCGATTATTTGATCTATATCAAAAAAATTTACTTTTAATCTTTTAGAAACTATTGAGCCAATTGAAGACTTTCCCGAGCCCATCATTCCAATAAAAACAATATTTTCTTTTAATTTCATAAGTTTCTTTATTGAAAAAACACAAATATGTCTTAATTTGATTTTAACTAAAAGTATATGCAATTTATAAAAAAAACAAGTTCGAGAACAAGTATAGTCAGCTTATTTATAAAAATGTCTCTGATTTTAGTTATAATATTCGGCATTATTTTTTTTCTCAACAAACTTGAATTCCCAGCACCAAAAAAAGAAATAGAAAAAATTATTTCGAATGAAAATTTTAAAGTTGTCAAATAAAAAAATTTTTTCAATTATATTTTTTATATTAATTGGAATAAAATGTAATGCTGAAGAAAAACCAGTAGACATTTGGAATATTGATAAAAAAAAAGTGGATGAGAATTCTTTATCTAACACCTCTGCTATCTTAAATGAGACTCAAATCGAAACTAAATCAGAAAGTAATATCTACGATATGCAGTCTCAAAAACAAATAAATCAAATAATGCTAGATGAAAATATAAGTTCTCAGGAAATTGAAATTATTGGTTTGTATGATCCCGAAGATCATGGATTAGATATAAATATGTGGATGAATTCTAATGGAGATCAATTAAAAAATATTTTTTCAAAATTGGAAAAAATTGAACTATCAGATGATGCTTCAGAAATAATGAATATTTCTTTGTTAACAAATTCTTATATGCCGAATATAAATATAACAGATAAGGATTTTTTAAGATTTAAATCTCAATGGCTTATCAAAAACTCTGATTTAGACTTGATTGAAAATTATTTAATTAAAAACCAAATTATAAATCTCCATCCAAAATTAACAAAGTATCTTGTGGATGAATATTTATCTAAATCAAATATTAAAAAAGCTTGTGAAATATTTTCAAAAAATATAGAATCTCTAAAAGACGAATATCTATCAAAGTTTAATCTTTATTGTTTAGTTTATGAAGATAAAAAAGATCAAGCCCAACTAATGTTGGATTTAAAAAAGGAATTAGGTTTTAAAGATAAATATTTTGAAGAAAAAATAGCTTATTTAATTGGATACAATAATGATATTGATAACAAAATATCTGAAAATTCAATTCTTGATTTTCACTTAGCTCATAGAACAAATCCAAATTTTGATTTTGAGCCAAAAACAAATACATCCAAATTAATTTGGAGTTATCTGTCTTCATCAAATTTACTTTATAATATTCAAGAAATTGAAATTACTGAATTAAATAAAATTGCTACAATCGAAAAAGCAGTTCATGATAAAAATTATCCTGAAAAAGATTTGTTTGAGTTGTATAAAAGATTTCAATTCAATATTAATCAACTTTTGAATGCATCAGAATCTTATAAAACTCTATCAAATATTGAGGCTAGAGCATTAATTTATCAAAAGATTCTTTTAGAGTCTGAATTGATAAAAAAATTAAAATTATTGAAAATCCTCAAAAACCTTTTTAAGGATGAAGGAATCATTAATGCTTTTGATGTTGAATTAAAAAAATTTTTAGATGAGATAGATCCATTAGATATTCCTGATAATTTAACAAGTTTTTATTATACCAACATTCAGATTGAAAAAAATTTAGAAAAAAAAATAAAATTTAATAATAATATATTACATCAATCAAAATTAATTAATTATTTTAATGGAGATTTTGCAAAATCAAAAATTGAAAAAGATTTAAATAATTTTTTAAAAAAAATAAAAAAAGATAAAAAATATTTCATTTCAAAAAAAGATATAATTTTTTTAGAGTCACTGAAATCTG